>ERZ778518.71-NODE-71-length-97404-cov-9.390893_pt1 | contig 97404 bp, 78 predicted proteins | sample MGYA00510340_ERZ778518 | MGnify/ENA primary metagenome ERZ778518 (study PRJEB29527, sample SAMN07138967) | mouse gut metagenome | material: feces | host: mouse | place: China:Nanjing | collected 2016-01-25 ...
CAAAAGAAGACATTCTTCCACTATTGCCCTGGTCAGAAACAATACCGGAAAACTGCCGTACCAAACGACCGGAGGGGACATCCACTTAGCAGAAACTGCTAGGTGGATTTTTTTGTCAAAGTACGGATGAATCTCTATTCATCTTTAAAGAATATTTTACCAAATGCGTAGCTTTATGAACAGGTACGGATTATTTACTACTTACGAAATTTGTTATTGCTAATTGCTCAAATCGCTAAAATGGACAAACATTTACCAACAGCCACACCTGAAATAGCAATCTGCATGTACAAGATTATTAATTCAGGATAAATATATCACTACCCCAACACCACTACTCCTAATATATTATTTTTCTGTTCCCTCGCCAAATTCAATTCATTAGAAATCTCATCATAAATAGACTGCCTGATTTGTTCCACAAACAGTATATTTCCAATTTCTGTACCTTGTTTCAAAGATTCTGCATCATAAAAAATACTTTCCCCTTCTTTAATCTGGATATTCTGAGCTTCAATTTCCCTTTTTAACAAATCTAATGTCTCACTATCATTATTTTCATATTCACTGCCAGTAATATAAATTTGCTCAATATTCTGCTGTTTACATGAAAGAGCGACATTTGCAGCCACCACTTTAATCTGCTGCTCCACTGATAGCTTTTTCTTTCTCCTAGTTCTAATCGCCAACAATTTTTCATCAATAATCGATAAAAATTGTTTTTTCTTAGGACTAACAGTAATTTCACCCAATAATCTTGTTTTGTAGAGAATTCGAATCTCTTCTGAATTTTGAAGTTTGGCCGTGAAAATCGTTCTGCACGCTATCCAAATACATACTACAAAAATTCCACCAATAGATCCCAACATTATATATTTTATATTAAAACCAGGCTCTATCAATACCTCTGTGCCATTATCATTTACCATCCCCGTCTCTTCGTATAACTTCGCTAATTGTTGCTCTGTCATAGTAGCCTTTAACGCATTCAATTGGGTATTTATATAGGTAATATTATTAGAAATTGTATTTTTCTTTTCCGCCAACTCTGTATCCGCAACTACATTATGCGATTCTTGCAATAATTTCAGCTTATGAGAACCGACTTCCTGGAAATTTCTCTCCATCTTACTTAATTCTGCCTTTATAAAATTAGAAATTTCCTCTAACTCCTTTTCATCATTCCAGGTAATAGCAATTACCATCGTCTTTCCCAGTTGGGATACTCCACAAAGTTCGCTGAAATCAGCCTGACTTACAGATAACTCTAACTTTTCAATTACTTTATTGCTCATTTCTCCACTTCTGATATAATTACAATACAACGACATCAAATCACTTGTATAATCAGTTTGATTGTCCTGAGTATAATTAAAAACATAATCAGATTCTACATAATACTGTAATTCCAATACAGGCTTCTCATACGGATTAATTTGCATCAAAGCCGAAGTATCTAAATATTTTTCATAATTTTTCACTCTTTCCGCCATAATCCGTGCGTCTTTCAGCTGTTTCTCTTCCTCAGCCGTTAATACAATTTCTTCCTGATCTGGAGCACTTTGGGCTGCATTATAAGCTCTGTTATCTTTCGCATATTTCACCCCTCCCAACGCTATGGCACCAATAACTCCAAAACAAATTACTTGTCGCCAGCTAAACAAAATATTCCAAAACAACTCCATTAAGCTAAGTTCACGTTCCATTCCATCCTGATTTTCCATCCAAACTTCCTCCACTTTCTCTATTAAAAGGTTATCTCCTGCTCCTGTCAACTGAAATTATTACGCAGTGCTTTTATCTACAAGCTCCAGTAACGTTTCTGCTACAAATTCCACATCCTTTTGTTCCATGTAAGGATGAATTGGCAAACTCAATACTTTACTACATAACTGCACAGTAACAGGACAATCAGCTTCACTACTCCTTGTACCTGAAAAAGCTCCTTGCATATGCATTGGCTTCATATAATAAACCATGGTAGGAATACCCTTTTCCCTCATCTTCAATTGAATGTCATCCCGATTGATATTCTCTGGCAATTGTACTGTATACTGCGCCCAACTGCTTACAAATTCTGGCTCAATAACAGGTAATCTTAGTCCTGAACCTCTCAGTTTCTCCGAATACAATTCTGCCACTTTATTGATATCTTCCAATTCGTATTCTTTAAAAGCCTTGAATTTAGATAATAAAATCGCCGCCTGAATTGTATCCAGTCTGCTATTCATTCCAATCCTGATATTGTCATACTTATTTTCTCCGCTTTTCCCATGGACACTATAACTCCTAAGTAATGCAGCCCACTCATCATTATTGGTGAAAATTGCACCGCCGTCTCCGTAGCACCCTAATGGCTTCGCCGGAAAAAAACTTGTCGTAGAAATATCTCCAAAACTACATGCCATTTCACGATGCAAAGATCCTCCAAATCCCTGAGCTCCATCTTCTAAAAGCAAAAGATGATACTTTTCACAAACAAGTTTAATAGCATCATAATTTGCAGGCAACCCAAATAAATCTACTGCAATTACCGCCTTGGCATTATATTTTCCCTCATTTATAACCTCTAAAATTGCCTCCTCTAACTTCTGAGGATCTATATTATATGTTCTTTCATTAACATCAACAAAAATTGGTATTGCGCCTTCATATGCTGGACATTCGCCACTTGAAAAAAAAGTAAAATCCGGAACAAAAACTGCATCACCTATTCCGATATTCCAAGCCATTAAAGCCAGAGAAATTGCATCCGTTCCATTTCCACATGAAATACAATGTCTAACCCCTACATATTCAGCCAATTTTTCTTCCAATTCAGTAACCTGAGAACCTGATATATAGTGGGATGTATTAATCACCTCAAAAATTTGGCTGTCAATTTCTTCCTTTAAAGCTAAATATTGCTTTTTTAAATCCCTAAACTCCATATTTTACCTCTTTTCTTGGCTTACAATCTTATCTTTGAAACAGCTTTGCAGGATTTCCTGCAACAGTGCTTTCCTTAACAACATCTTTCGTAACAACTGCCCCCATGCCTATAATACAACTTTCTCCTAATTTTATTCGATTCCTAATACTTGAATTAATCCCAAGGTAAGAATTATCCTCCATTTCTACAAAACCTGCAACTATAGCGCCTGCAGTGATCTCAGTGTTCTTATGAAGATGTGCTTCATGGCCTATATGCACCAGACCATCCAGCTTTACAAAATCTTCTAATATGGTATCACCGCATGCTCCAATTGCTACATCATTACATGCCCCAATTTCCACGCCATTTCCAATAATTACCCGCCCTAATGCCGGAATTCTATATTTATTTCCTTTCTCATCCTCTGCCATTGTAAAACTGTAATTTCCGATCACTGCATTTTCATTACATAAAAAATCTTTTCCAATTATCGCATGTTTAATGACTGCTCCAGATAATATCGTAGCATTATCCCCAATAATTACATTGTGACCGATAACTACTCCCGGCTCTATATATGAATTATTTCCAATTACAACATTATTTCCAATATAATACCCTTCATCTGTTAAGGTATATTTCCAGCTTTTTTCTTCATATTGTATCTGTTCCGCTAACTTTGCAGCAAATCTCGCATATTCTAACTGAGGATTCTCACAAAATACACAGCCATTCCTCTCTTTTATGTTGTCTGGAACAAAAATGCCATTTTCAAGAAAACAAAGACATTCTTGATGTCCCTCCAAATTAAAGATTAGATGCTCCACCTTCCTCGTAATATACATAATGGTATTATTCCGCGGCATCCCCGCATATGATGCGCCTGAAACAAGAAAACCAAATTCCGGGAAATCGCACTTTACATTATATTCCATTTACTTTTCCTCCGCATATAATACTTTTGCATTTCCAGTAACAGCCGTCTTACCGTTTGAACTTTTTACAATGGTGTTTAACGTGATTCTATCCCCATCAATTTCTGACACCGTAACTTCTGCTACTATAGTATCACCAATATAAACAGGATTCCTGAATTTAAGATTTTGTTCGAGATAAATAGCGCCTGGGCCGGGCAAATACATGCCAATTACTGTGGATATAAAGGATGCTGTCAACATACCATGACAAACAGGCTTTCCGAACCTGCTATGCTGAGCCTGAATTTTATTCACATGCACTGGATTAAAATCTCCGCAAATCCCCGCAAAATTATATACATCTGTTTCTGTTAATGTTTTTGAAAAAGTAGCTTTTTCCCCTAAATATATTTCTTTTCTCATTATGCCGCCTCCTTAAAAGAAAGGCGCATAATGCTTATTTGCTTATACCCCCCCCCTAAAAATTCACTTAACTTATTATTCTCCATTTTATATCTCCTTTGACAATCTGGACAAACATATTTTTTTGACAGAACCTGTCCACAATCACATACCCACCCAATTTGCTTTGCAGGAACCCCTGCCATCAGAGCATGCGCTGGAACATTTCTAACCACAACTGCTCCCGCCGCAATTGTTGCAAACTCACCAATTGTATTACCACAAACAATAGTAGAATTCGCCCCTAATGTGGCATCATGTTTCACCAATGTTTTTTTATAACCCTTATGTCCTTTCGGATACTTCGCCCGTGGCGTTAAATCATTTGTAAACACCATCGAAGGTCCGCAAAAAACATTATCTTCTAACTCAACGCCCTCATATACGGAAACATTATTCTGCACCTTAACGCCATTTCCAATTTTTACATTATTTGATATATTTACATTTTGGCCAAATGAACAATCTTTCCCTAACTCTGCCCCGCTTTGAATATGGCAGAAATGCCATATTTTTGTCCCGGAACCTATTGTTACCCCCTCATCTACTATACTGGTATCATGAACAAAATAATCACACATATTTAATTTTCTCCTATATTAACCTGCCGTTTTGCGGTATATCATTCCTATTTTTCTTTCAAAATATTATCACACATCTCTAGCAAAGTCTATATTTTTTATTTTCCTTGCCGGATTCCCTGCAATTACACAATGACCTTCTGGAAAACTTTTTGTAACAACTGCTCCTGCCCCAACAATCGTATTATTTCCCAATGTCACTCCAGGTAAAATCATACTATTCATTCCCAACCAGCATTTTTCTCCTAATCTCACATCCTTTGGCATATCATGTTCTTCAGGATTTTCTATTGAATGATTGGTCGTAATAATCCCTACGTTCATAGCAATCCACGTTCCACGCCCAATATAGATATGTCCATCACTCCATGTTTGAAAATTATTACCTATTCCTTGGAAGTTATTCAAATCATCTGGATGAAAATGAATATTTTTATAATGTCCAACACTGATATGTGGAGAGCATGGCCATGGCACATCTGGATGAAATCTTTTTCCAATTGCATCAATGCAAATCCATCTCCATCCAGGTGCAGCTACCCCACCAAAATTACCTTGAAACCACCTGCCATAATAATATTTCTTATCATACAGCAACCATCCCAAAATGTGCCCCCATAAATAATACCACACAAAGAAAAACATTTTTTTAACAGAATAATGCCTGCACTTCTCAACAAATTTCCTCACAGCATTTCCCTCCGTTATTATTTCTGGTTCAATTCTTAGGATTTAAAAATAATAACGAGCCTTCATTAGTACGAAATTATACACTAGGAAACTGCAAACTCTTTCTGTCAATGAAATCTAATCATGCATTTATTTCTATCCTACGTATTTTGAACCAAATTTTTTTTAATAATTTATTGTTAAAAACTTTAATTTTTATACTTGTAATTGGAATATCATAAAATCCAATCTTAAACACCTGGCACAAAAAATAAGGTTGTACCCCCCCCCCAAACCTATATTCGATTTTTTCTTCATTGTCTTTAACATCTTAAGTGTCCTCCTCATAAATATAATTAATTCTTTATACGGGGAAAAAGAAATTGGCGTACTATTATAATGTCTGTTATATTCTTCACTGCGATTGATTAACATAAAAAGAGGTATGATCCTCCAACCATGGCTCTTTATAATCTGTCTTAAAAAAATGGCCTTGTTTCTTTCCTGAAATTCATTATTTGCAAAATTCATCTCACATTCATAACGTTGATATTGATAATACGGTGCATAAATATTCAACTTTTTCTCAGTAGAAATTACAGATGTTTCCTTCGCCTGAAAGGTATACGCATATCTCCAAGCATAACAAGACGAAGTAACAAAATCCCCCTGTAATGCCAAATCCATTCTGATAAGCTGATGCACATCACATCCATTAAATTTGGGAAAGTACTTATCTATATATTGTTCGTATAAACTCAGCCTAAGAAACGACCGCTTATATATTTGTCCACTTGGATGAACTAAAAGCTTATCATGGGCATTTTGCGCCTCTTCATTTTTGGTAAATATCTTATCTTCTAAAGTCAATCTTTTCCGATAATTCTCATCTAACGCTGAGAATAAAAAATAAGATGCTTTTGGATAAGTCTTTATAGTTTCTTTCACTTCTTCTATTTTCTCAGGAATTATAATATCTTTAGATCTAAAAAGGAAAACATAATCTCCACGGCAATTCCTTAATCCATTTAAAATATTTCCATCATGGCTTTTATTAACTGCAGTGCAAAAGTATTTTATCCTAGAATCTCCAAAATCTAATAACATTTCTTCTATTGGTTCTGTTGAACAATCATCACTTACAACTATTTCGATGTCATCTCCTTTATATTTCACGATCTCTGACATATTCTCCCGTACCAATTCTATTTGATTATATACTGCAATACAAATACTTAATAACATTATCAATTGTCTCCCTTCAAGGACTTCAATACTCTCTTTAAACTTTTAATATTAAGTCCTAATACTATTACATTAAATAACATATATCCTAAAACAAAATTAATAAAAACATTTGTAGCATATAATTCTACCGATGAAACAATTAACCTAATACCTACTCCGCACACTAACATTTCCAACCCCAACAAGAAAATCTGCTTTGGTTTTAAAACTTCTGATATTCGAATATTTACAAGTTTTGAACTTGCCCTAAAATATAATGTCGCTGAAACTAGCATACTGATAACAGTTGCCATAGCTGGCCCTGGCATTCCAATTAAATAAAACATAGGATAATTCAAGCATATATTTATGGCACAGCCAATAATAGAATATTTCATTACTATGTCTGTCCTTCCCAGCGCTGACGGAACCATACCAAAAAACGTGAACCGCATCATAGCGACAATGGTATAAATTCTAAAAACTATTGTACCATCTGCGTTTAAATACATTTTTGAATATAAAAGTTCAATCGCTTCTGGTGCCAAAGCTGCTGCCCCGATACACAAAGGCCAAGTAATTTTATATCCTAATTCAAGATAACAAGACCAAAGTTCTTTAAATTTATTATTTTGTTCATTATTTATATATCTGACAATGACAGGCATAACAACTGCTGTAAATGAACTAATAACAAAAGAAAAAGGAAGTTCCTTTGACACATTGGCATACAAAGCATATTCTTCCGTACTCATCATACCGCTGACCATAAATTTATCTATATTAATTGAAATTGTACTAATAGAAGTTCCTAATAACAAAGGCAATGCATATTTTAGAATCTCTCTTACTATAGTAAAATCTGCTTTAAATATTGAAATTTTAAATTGCCTCTTTCTATAAATTAAAACAAAACAGGCATACTGCAAGATATCTAATACTAACAATAATAAAAATATTAAATTTATATTACTGGTAAAATAAGAAACCCCACCTACAATACAAATTTGTCCAATTGATATAATCAAATTTCTGATTGCTATCGTTTTAGCATAACCACTTGAAATAAAAAGCGGCTGATATAATGCCACTAAATTTTGTACACATGGTCGAAACGCAATGTATACTAATAGTCCCGATACTGCATCATTAGCAAAATATCCAACAATCTGACTTTGGAAAATCAAAATCATAATTCCACAAAAAAAACCACTTAATATACTAAGTGAAAAAATGGTATTTACATATTTCTCTCTAGTCTTTTCATCGGTAGATTTATTAAAAAAATAGTTTATCGCATCATTAAGCCCCAAAGAGAAAATAGGGGCCAAAGAGGAAATTAGCAAAACTGCCTGCGAATATGTTCCATAGTTTGTCTTTGTTAGTGTCCTTGACAAAATCATCGTCTGAACAAGATTTACCGACAAGGTTACTACTCTCACAAAAACAAGAAATACTGAATCACTGACAATTCCTCCTGTATTATTCTTAGCCACATTATTTCGCTTCTCTGCTTTTGACTGCATAAAACACCTCTTAGTAAATTCTGGTATTCTTTTAGCTTTTGAAAAACTCAATCACGTTCTTCATGCATTTAGCCATATCTATAGTTTCAAATGCATATTTACGAATATTTCTAACTACATCTTCTCCGTTTTCTTCCATATAAATTTTATCATAAAAATCAACTATTTTCTGAATATCCAATTCTGAATCATCATTGGGAAATTCAAGATAGTATTTGTAATCTTGTCCCGTAAAGATATCAGTTGGACACCCTGTAATCATTGGAATCCCTCGTGCCACAGCCTCTCTTGTTTTTAGCGCACAAGACAAATTTAATCCAATCTTATACATTCCAAATGTACTTAATGCAATAGAAGATTTGTTATATATATTCTCTAATTCTTCCCCGCTCAAAAATCCATAAAATTTTACGTGTTCTTCTAAATGTTCTTCTTGGACAATTTTTTCGTAAACCGGTAATTCACTACCTTTTCCAACAAAATGACAAATTATATTTCTTTTACCGCCATTTTTATAATATGACCTTAATCCGTAAAATAAACGTTCATAACCATGCCACTCCTTAAACATAGCAATTGCACACATATGAATCACACTTCCAGTAGATACAATATATTTTTTAGGGATAATATTTGCAACATCTATTCCGTTTTCTATTTTAACAGTCGGAATTCCAAAGACTTCCTGTTCCTCCGTCAATATTGCATAATAGTCTATAAATTCTTTCATACGCACACGGTTATGTTTATCCTTCCAAAGCAACATTTGTTTAAATTTTGATTTTTGGTATTCCGCATCATATGGATAAGTCGGAATTTCTATAACAATTTTCACTCGAGGATTCACTTTTCTTATCTTCTCTAACACTTTACGCATATAATAATTCATAACATATGGTCTTCGCATATAAATATAATCCGCTTCACCAAACTCCCTGTAATATTTCCAAACAGGAGAAATATTTAAAAAGGGCAAACGATACAGCGCTAACGATAACTTATCTTTTCTTACAGGCAGCACCAACTCTTGGCAATTTAAACCTACTTCATTAAAAACTTTTATCTGCGTCCTGATTTTTAACCCTATTCCACTTTTATCTTTTTCGCAACCCTGCCCATAATTTATAAAAATTCCTTTCAATTTCTGATCCTCCTTTAATTTGTAGCATACTTTTCAGTAATACAGCCATAATCGCTAACACATCAGCTTTTGCTCCTGCTACAAATCAAAGGGGAAATTTTATAAGAAAAGGCTTTTAAATAATTATCAAATGGAAAATAAAATGTCTTTGCAGAATCTATGGCACTCTATATCTTTTACTTATTTATTCCCTTATCTTTTGAATCCCTAAAATAATCTATCAAATTATACATACATTTTTTCATATCCACAGTTTGAAATGCATAATCCCTGATATTCTCAATAATAGCTTCTCCATTTTCTTCTGTGTATATTTTATCATAAAAGTCTACAATTTTTTGAATATCCAATTCTGAAGAATTATTGGGAAACTCAAGATAATATTTATAATTCTTGTTTGTAAAAATATCTATCGGACAACCAGTTACCATCGGAATTCCACGCGCCACGGCTTCCCTTGATTTTAAATCACAGGACAAATTTAATCCTTTTTTATACATTCCTAATGTACCTAACGATATAGATGATTTATTATAAATATTTTCTAATTCCCCCCCCTAAAAATCCATAAAATTTCACATGTTCCTCAAGATGTTCCGTTTCTACAATATTTTTATAGTTGGCCAACTCAGAGCCCTCGCCTACAAAATGACACATAATATTCCGTTTTCCTCCATTCATATAATATGTTTTTAAACCATAAAAAAAACGTTCATACCCATGCCACTCTTTAAACATAGCAACTGCACACATGTGTATTGTTTCATCTTCTGGCTCCACACTTTTTTTAGGGGCAATATTTGCAACATCTATTCCGTTCTCTATTTTAACAGTCGGAATTCCAAACACCTTCTGTTCATCCGTCAATATAGCATAATAATCTATAATTCCTTTCATACGCACACGGTTATGTTTATCCTTCCAAAGCAACATTTGTTTAAATTTTGATTTTTGGTATTCCGCATCATATGGATAAGTCGGAATTTCTATAACAATTTTCACTCGAGGATTCACTTTTCTTATCTTCTCTAACACTTTACGCATATAATAATTCATAACATATGGTCTTCGCATATAAATATAATCCGCTTCACCAAACTCTCTGTAATATTTCCAAACAGGAGAAATATTTAAAAAGGGCAAACGGTACAGCGTTAAAGATAACTTATCTCTTCTTACAGGTAACACCAACTCATGGCAATTTAAACCTTCTTCATTAAAAACTTTTATCTGCGTCCTGATTTTTAACCCTATTCCACTTTTGTCCTTTTTACAAGTCTGCCCATAGTTTATGAAAATTCCTTTCACTTTCTATCTCTCCTTTACTTGAAACATAGTTTTAGCATTAGCATGGAATTAATAGTTACAATGGTTAATATCTTAATTCGCCGTTCGCTTTTCATATAAATCAAATTCGAAGTTTCATTGTACATTGCACCTAACAAAGGTACTAAAAGTAAATAAAACATATCATATGCTCTGGATATTGATCCTACCCCATGCATAAACACAACAATAAAAGTTCCCAACATAATAACATTCAAATATTTTCTATAGCTTTTAGAATAAAATAAAAACAAGATAAGTATTCCATACAAAAGCCAAAAATAAGTAGTTCGAATTCCTATACCGCTGTTTACATCTAATAAATATGACCCAAAAGCCGACATCTGGAATCTTAAAATTATTACATTCAAAATTTCTGCTATATATGGAAACAATTTATCCCCATATCCTGAAAACAACAGCAGTCCACTTGTCAACCAAATTAATATATGAGTTTTTCTCTGCAAGGCTGGCATATACTTAATTGCAAAAAATACAAAAATAAATAAAATGGCTGAACGCTGTATTGTTAACGCAACAAACATCAATATCAATCCTCTAAACCATTTTCGGCTAAGCCCTAAATTTACAGCCATGATTCCCATACCCATAGCAAGCCCCGCACGAACAGAAATTCCATTATACAGAAACCCAAAACTAGCAATATAAATTGCAAAGACAGGCGCATACATCCCACTATCCTTTACAGCAATTTTATCGCTCATCTGCTTTAGACCAAAAACCGCCAAACTTGTCCCTAAAAAAGCTGTAAAAAAGAAAAATAGGCGGCAACTATTAGAGAAGATTTTAAAAAAATGTATCAGATAAATATATCCATATTCATATCCCATATATTTTTGAAAAAAATTTACAGGATATTTTTGTCCCGACTGGAAATAATAAAAGCTTTGAGCATATCCTGACGTATCCGCTGTTTCTAATGGTCGTATAGCCATTAAAATAGAATACAATATTAATAAAAACCAAATCACATATTTACGATCCTTGTTTTTTATCTTAGGCTCTATCTTGATATATAAAACACTCATAATTATAAATGCAATATTCAACAATAAATAAAAGCGCATACTTCCCATACCTTATCTTTTTAATACTATCTGCCAGTTCCGTTTCCAAAATTCTTTTAGCATTGCCCTATGTTTATCTGAAATAATTGATAAAACACTCCAAGTTAAAGTATTCCACAAAGCAATAAAAACTTGAGCAATTTTATTTATTCTCGCATATGTTTTAAGCAAATATAGAACACTGATCCATCTGTGAAACTGAACAAAAGCGTTTCCTTCTTTGTTTGTAGATATATTTTCCTTATGCCAAACTCTTGCTCGCATATCCACAATAGCCTTTTTCCCCTTATCCTCCATTTTATATGCTAAAATATCCTCTTCAGCATATAAAAACACATTCTCATCCAAATAATCAATTTTTTCAAAATCCTTTGCTCGCATACCAAAACAGCAACCTGAAACACTTCCTTTAAATGCAAAAACTTTAGAATTTTTCACTTCGTATAATCGGTTTCCCAAACGGTTCAAAACGGGCATTTTGCAAAATGGATGTCTTTCAAACAAAAAATACCTAAATGTCTGCTTTTTCCTTGGAATTTGTGATTCTTCATGATTATTATTCATAACAGACGGCCCTATCATCATAAAAGAATCCCTCTTCAATAATGTATTTGTCATTTTGGCAAAAGCATCATTTAATAACTCCACATCACTATTTACAACAAATATAATATTACATTTATCTGCAACCGCCCTTTTTATTCCTATATTGTTTCCTGCAGAATACCCTTTGTTCTCTTCTGCTTTTATCATCACAAGATTATTCTCATTTTCAAATTTCTTCTCAAGTCTTTTTAATGAGTCATCTGTTGATTTATTATCCACTACATAGATTGTATAAGGAATACTTGTATGTTGCTGAATAGATCTTACACATTCCTCTGTCTCCTTCCATGTATTATAATTCAATATAATAATTCCTAACTTGTTAACACTCATAATCTTTCCTCGACAATTTATACATTTCAAAACCATTTTCCATATCTATCATCTATTTTTTATAAAATGCGCAGGAACACCACCCCACACTTCGTCTTTGCCTACATCTTTTGTTACAATTGCACCGGCCCCTATCACTGCCCCATCCCCTATTGTGACACCACTCATTATCTGAGTACCATAACCAATCCAAACATTATTTCCAATTATGATATCTTTCTCAATACCTCCTTGTTCTATAATAGGGATGCTCTTGTCTCCATATCGATGCGTTACAGTTCTTATATGAACATTATAGGAAATTAAAACATTTTCTCCTATTACAATTTTTGAATTATTACCCGCCGTTAACTCACCGCCGTTCATAAACGTATTTTTTCCAATAAAAATATTTTCTGAATGTGCAATAGTAACGCTACCACCTATACGCACTCCCCCCCCCCCTAGAAATTTTGTTCGACAAATAGGTGCTTTTACATAAATTAGAAAAACGGTCTCCTTTATAAAACAAATATCCCAAAAATTTTAATATATTCTTTCTCATTATATACCTTCCCTTTATCTTTCAATTACACCATAAATCCTGATAAAAACTTTTGTAATTTTTCTCCGCTGAGTACAAATCTTCCCATTGTAATCTAGCATTGTCTGATAATCTTTTATAATCCTCCACTGATGACAATCTTTTTTTTACAAACTCGTAAATAACTGGCAATATCTCAGATTTTTTCCCTTTTTTTCCTAAAATACATCCATTATCCCCATTCACTATCTCACTGTTTCCGCCTACATCCCTTGCTATCACTGGCAAACCAATCGATATAGCTTCCATAATTGATACAGGAATTCCCTCTGAATCACTCAAATTTATAAAATAGTCAACATCATTCTCAATATAAATTTGTAATATTTTTGAATTCTTTATATTTCCTAAAAAATGATAACTATTTCTTTTCAATTTCTCCAAACTTAGAGCTTGCATTTTAGACATTAATTCTCCATCCCCGATATGAATCCATTGAACATCTATTCCATGATTCTGAAGAAATGCTATAACCTCTATAATCAAATCAATTCTTTTTACCAAAATTACTGAAGAACAAGATGCAATAAGGATCTTTTCTTTAATAAAGATTTCTTTTTTTAGTTTACTTGGATTACTTGTTCCTAACCTAGAAAGTTTTAAATCACATACTCCTTGAAAAGATTTTCTTTTACAAAATTTCTCATAATATCTCTTACCATCTTCCGAAATAAAATAAATTGTGTCTAATTTTTTTGATATATAAGAACGAAAAGGCAAATAATTCGCACTGTTTCTTTTTTCATATAAATCATATCTGTGAGCTCTAGCACAAATTTTCACTATTTTTTTAGGGTATTTTTCTTTCATATTAGAGAGACAAAATGCGGGCCTGCTTAACCAAAAAGCATACAAATATATATCCAAATTATTATTTTCTATTTCCTGAATTAAAATTGGTTCTGTTATTACATAGTAAAGTCCATAAAACAAAATATATGCTAATCTATTTATTCCCATTTTCGAAAAAGTCACATATTCTTTTATTTCCTCTCGAACATAGGGTATACGTAACCACTTCAGAAAATTTCGCAATTGTACCCAATTAAAATTCCTCAATGAGCAAAATTTGCAGTTTAAATCATATTTCTTAACAATTTCCGCTTCCTCTTTGCGACATTTCCCAAATGCAATTACAGTCACTTCTCTAAATGCAGACTTAAAATAAGGAATTTCATTGACAAAAAACGAACTTGTTAAATTTCCTGGTAAAATGATCAATTTTTCACCCAGTTTCTCATTTACTGTCTGCCAATCGTTTAGCTTTGCTCCCTCTACTCTAGATTCTGAACTCAATTTCCTTCTTTTGTTAGTACCTACGTTTTGTTCTAACTTTCTGCCATCATTCTTTGCCAACATTAATTTGAAAATCCTTTCATTCTGACTATACTCTATCTAAACTCTCCATCCATATCTACACTAGAAAAATCAACAAGAGGAAATTTCACAGGCAGTCCTGTTTTTTGGCTCTTATATATAGCTAACACAGTTTCCAAAGCATTTCTCCCTGCCACCGCATCGACATATGGCTTTCGGTTATCTTTAATTGCTCCTACCATATCAGCAAACAAACTTGTATGTCCATTTCCGTAAACATTACTTGTGGCCTCTTGCAATCCTCTATTTTTTTGGTCACAGTCATTTTGATCCATAAACTCCCAAACATCAATATTATTCGTAGATTTGCCACCAATTTTGACCGTTCCTTTTTCTCCAAATACATATAATGTTTCTTCCAGGTTCTGTGGATATACGTTTGTAGTTCCTTCAATGGTGGCAATAGCTCCATTTTTAAATTTTACTACTGCCATGCCAACATCTTCTGCCTCTAAATAATGATGAAATTGCTGACGAGTTTGACCATAAACTTCATCTATCTCATCACCAAATGTCCAACGCAATAAGTCTATTCCATGAATACACTGATTCATTAATGCTCCGCCATCCTGTGCCCATGTGCCTCTCCAAGGTGCCTGGGTATAATAATCCTGATTTCGATTCCAGCGCACATGAATAGAACCATGAGATAATTTTCCAAATCTTCCATTTTCTAATGCTTTTCTCATTTCTTGAACTGCAACATTAAACCTATTTTGATGACAAGCGCATACCTTCACATTCTTTTTTTGTGATAATGCAATAATCTTATCCGCATCACTCAAAGACATTGCCATGGGCTTTTCTATAATTACATGTATCCCTTTATCTATACAATTCAAAGCAATCTCTGCATGGCTCCCACTCTCTGTCGCAATACTAATTAACTCTATTTCATTTTCTAAAATCATTTTTTTATAATCTGTATATCTCTTAATACTACTTTCTCTTTCCAGACCTTGCTTGCCTAATATATTTTTCATATGTTCCGGCTGCAAATCACACACTGCCACAATATCAAAATTGTTATTTATCGCTGCCTTAATATGATTTACAGAAATCCTTCCACATCCTATCAATGCATACTTCATCATTCTTCTCCTACCATTTCTGAAAATATAATCAAATAATTTGCTCCAATGCAGTTACAATTTTTTCTCCTGAATTACCATCGCCAAATGGCTTATATGTTTCATCTACTACCTGACTATGATTCAATTTTTCTAATATTTCTTCAGCAATTGGCGCCGATAATTCATTCCTTCTATCCACCATAGTTTCTGGCCAACAAACAAAATCCAATATTGTTACACATTTCTTCTTTGCAAAAAAAGCCTCCCGTTGTAAACCACCTGAATCAGTCACAACTTTATTAGCTTTATTTAATAAAAAAATACTTTCAACATACCCAACTGGATCCGCTAATATTACATTTTTGAATTTATGTTTTTCATTTAAACGTTGTACCCTTTCTTTATTACGTGGATGCACCGGATATATTGTTGGGCTTTCCAATTGCTCCATAGCTTTAAAAATCTCTAATAAATTGATATCATCATTTGTATTTTCTTCACGATGACAAGTCAGATAATAATATTTATCTGGAACCTTTTCTTTCTTACCATCTATTAATTCCAATTCCGCCACATCTGTTCTTCCGCTATATTTTAAAAATGCATCATACATTGGATCCCCTACCATGATCCCTTTGTTCCCTAATCCCTCTAAACGCATATTGTCTAAACCGCTTAAAGTGCTTGCCAATAACAACGTAGAGACATGATCCGTACAAATACGGTTAATTTCCTCCGGATTCGTACTACAATGAGTTCTAGCTCCCGCTTCCACATGACAGATAGGAATATGCAATTTTGCCGCCACTAATGCCGCCGCCAAGGTGGAATTTGTATCGCCATAAATCAATACGCTATCTGGCTTTTCTTTTAACATTACCTCTTCCAAAGCAATCATCATTTTTCCAGTCATCTGAGCATGAGTTCCACCTGAAACACCTAAATTATAATCTGGCCTTGGAATTTCAAGTTCTTCAAAAAATCTTTCAGACATATTATAATCATAATGCTGGCCTGTATGAACTAAAATCTCTGTATTTCTTAAACGTAAAATCGGTGACACCATAGCTGCCTTAATAAATTGCGGTCTGGCACCCACTACCGTTAAAACCTTCATTATAAAACCTCAATATTTTCTTTATTTTCTAAGTCTTTAGTTACATTTTTTGTGTCAAATATCGCAATTGCATTATTTTGAACCATCTGATAATCTATATTACTATGAGCTGTTGTAATTATCACTAAATCGAACTTTGCGACAATTTCCGGGGAAATTTTTTCTAATCCCTTAACTGTTTTTCCACCCCTTCTATATTCTGCAATCCAAGGATCAAAAAATTTCACCTCTGCTCCTACCTTCTGTAATTCATCAATTACATGAAGAGCCGGACTTTCGCGGTAATCATCAATATCTTGCTTATACGCAACGCCTAATATGAGTATCTTTGCTCCATTGATTGCTTTCTTATGACGATTCAAAATATGCATCGCACGCTCTACGCAATACACTGGTTGTCCATCATTTATCACCATACTATTTTCTATTAAGGTTGTATGAAAACCATATTCACGCGCTTTCCATGTTAAATAATATGGGTCTAACGGTATGCAATGACCACCTAGACCTGGTCCTGGATAAAAGGCCTGAAATCCATATGGTTTTGTTTTCGCTGCATCAATAACTTCCCAAATGGAAATTCCCATTTCATGACATAACCTCCCCAATTCGTTAATTAAACCTATATTAATATTACGATAGGTATTCTCCAATATTTTCTCCATCTCTGCAATCGCTGGAGAAGAAACTTCATAAACATCTCCCTCTAACACAGTACGATACATTGCAGCAATTACTTCTGTGGCATCTTTTCCAATCCCGCCAACAACCTTAGGTGTATTCTTCGTCTTATAAATCAAGTTTCCGGGATCTACCCTCTCTGGAGAAAATCCAAGATAAAACTCTTCACCACATTTTAGTCCAGAGCCGCTCTCAAGAATCGGCTTTATCAATTCTTCTGTTGTACCAGGATATGTTGTTGACTCCAATACCACCATTGTATTCTTTTTCAAATACTTTGAAACTTCCTTTGCAGAACTCTCTACATAACTTATATCTGGCTCTTGATGGATATCTAAAGGAGTAGGAACGCATATAGCAACAAAATCCACATCTTTTACAAAAGAAAAATCCGTTGTAGCAGATAAAAATCCCCTTGTCACAAGATTTTCCAAATCTTTATCTACTACATCCCCAATGTAATTATGTCCACAATTAACCATGTCCACCTTTTCTTTTTGAATATCAAAACCTATTGTCTTGAAACCAGCTTTCGCCTTTTCAACCGCTAATGGCAATCCCACATACCCAAGACCAACTACTCCAACAACTATTTCATGTTTCTCAATTTTTTCTAATAATAACTGTTTCATAAAATGAAATCCACCTTTCTAATAACACATTTAAAATAGAGCCGAACTTTCAAAATTTTTGTTCAAGTTTTAACATTAAAATGCGCTTTCTATTATTTGTATCAACTTTTCGGCCAAAACTTTGAAATCATATTGTCTTACAAGGTTTCTTGCATTATCTCCCATAACACATCTTTCTTCCTCTGACATAGTACTTAACTTAACTATAGCATTATAAATATTTTGGACATTTACTTTTTTCAAAGAAAGTCCACAATGATATTTGTCTATTAAATTATATCCTGAATCCAAAGTAAACAAAACTGGATTGCCTGAAGCTAAATATTCAAATAATTTATTTTGGCTTGTACCATATTTTAAAAGATTAATCTGTTTTCCTTTTCCCATTCCTTTTGGCAATATTTGATGTAATAAATTAATATTTCCTTTACTCAAAATATAAGGTACATATTGTTTTTGCACAACTCCTTTATATTTTATATTAGTCAAATTACTATTTTTGATACTATCTTTCAGCATCTGCACACAATCTCCAGAACCCCATATTAATATTTTAACTTTAGGATTATTTTGTAATTTTTGTGCCACTCTAACAAGTACGAGAAGATCATTCACTTTCCGAACAGAACCTGCATAAACCACCTTAAATGAATTTTTATCTTCTAAATCTTCATCCTCAATTTGATATTCTTCAGAATTTGAATAAAATCTATCTAAATCTATCCCATTATTAATATAATTAATTTTATTCAAATCTATTGCTCTTTCCCAACCTTGGTCCAATATATATTGTTTTCCACCTTCCATAGTAAAAATCAATGCATCAGCCTTTTTATATATATATTTCTCTCCTCTATACAAAATCTTTGCAATTAAAGATTTTTCCTCTAAAATTCCATATTCTATTAATGTTAACGGCCACAAATCCCGAACCTCGCAAATACATGGTATATGAAAATATTTTGCAAGTCTCTCTCCTGCTAATAGCGTTAAAGGATGCACAGAAGAAGCATAAATTATATCCGGTTTTTCACAATATTTTGCATAACACTTTCCTGCTTTTATAACATTTATTGCATAAGAAATCATATTTTCTACACGACTTATACCATTACCCTGATAAGGTGTGGACTTTACTAATACAAATTTCAAACCATCAACAGTAATTCCCCTACAAATCTTTCCATTTAAATCATACTGTTTCTCAGAATTATGCACAATGTTAGATGCAAAGATAACTGGATTATATCCCCTTTTTTTTATTTCCTGTGCCAACCAGTAATGCCTTCCGCCATGATCACCTATCATATCTGTAGCATAATGATTTAAAACCCATACATTTTTTCTCATTTTAGTTTCACCTCAATAGCTTAATTCATCTCAAAACCGTCTCTTATGATAAGTTCACTGTATTTCATCATATAAACCCCTTCTTTATAATCCCCAATTCGATTTAAATTGGCAATACCAGAAAGATTATTTACTATTAATGACATATGATTCACCCCACATTCATACGCATGCGGATATCCCCCTCCAAACCTAGGATTAACCTCAGAAATATAGTACTCACCATCTATATCAAAAATATCAATATCAATTTGACCTCTATACCCTGCTTCTTTTACAAATTTCTCAATTAATGCAAACAGATTTTTATCTTTGAACGATACAGATTTATCTGTCTCACCGGCTCTCATTCGCAACTTTTTCTTTGTAAATATTGACACAACTTCACCTGAAATCATATCTATATAAACATCGGCTCCTATTTCCTGTCCCTCTAAAAGTTCCTGTATTATAAGCCCCTCCTGATGTCCCAACAATAATTCAACCGTTTCATTATCATAAGCTTTAGAAATAGAAATACTTGCACTCCCCCTAGCTGGTTTTATAAACACTGGATATGAAATATCACCAGCTTCCCTATCCGCCATAAACTGCTCTTTATTTGTATATGTTTTAGCGCATTTATACCCATGCTTTACAAGCCACTCATACATCAAAGATTTATCTAACGACATTTCACATAATTCATAGGAAGAACCAATTACAGTAATACCTGCTTTATTTAACTCTTCCTTATTAAGAGCTAGAGTGGATAGTTCTGTATCAATCAAAGAAAGTATCCCCGTAATATTTTCTTTCTGACAAATATCCAGAACAGTGCTAAAATAATCTTTTTCACCTATACTTGGTATAATATAAAACTTATCTGCTTCATAGATTGCTGGCACTATTTCACTACAATCCGCTGCAATTACTTTTCCTCTGCCCTCCAAAGCTTTAACGAAATATTGAACAATTTTGTTTCTTGTCCCTGCACTTAATATGAGTATATTCATTTTAAAATCATTCTCTCCTTTAAAAATATCACAATAGTATATATTTATTCCAAAATACTAGACTGCACATAATCCACAGGAGTCCATTTTTTTCTCACCCTCGTCAAACCATTCTCATCTTCTAAATACACATCTGGAAAATATCTAATAAACAGTGGTGTCAAACACATAGTATATGCTCCCACTTTATCATATATTATTTGATCCCCAATAGACAATTCTCTTTCATTTTTCACCTCAATAAGTCTATCATCTTCCATACATGTATATCCAACAATTATTTGTTGTGGAATTATATTTTTTTTCTCTTTTAAATATTTTAATTCACGAAAATATCCTGATTTTCTCATTAATGGATCAATACTCGTTCTGCTTCCGTCAGTTACAACAAATCTTCCATATGTGGTATCTTTAACATCTATAACGGAAGTTATATATCTAATAGGAGAACCAATTAGTGACATTCCAGGTTCAACAATAAGCACTGTATGCTTCGGGTCAAAAACACTTCTTAATTCCTGGCTAACCACTTTAAAATAATCCACAAACTGTGGTTTATCATTTAAACCTCCAAAGAAACCTCCTCCAATATCCACATAATCCAACTTTAATCCATAACGTTTTACAATTTCACAAATTTTTTTTGATGAAGCCTTATAAATATCTACTGCCCTTGTTTTAGAGCTTATATGAACATGCAACCCAGTAACAGAGAATCCTCTATACTTTACATCTTCTATTGCTTTCTCCAACTCCCCGTTTTCATAACAGAACCCAAATCTTCCTCCTTTCGTCCCCCCAGAAGATTGATTTGGACAATTTTTTTCAATATCAAAATTCACCCTTAGACCTATTTTGTATAGCTCCTTCGTCTCCAAATCATCCAACCAATAAATTTCACGTTGAGAATCAATGTTGACATAGCATCCGTTCCTCAATGCCTCTAAAAAGCTTTCTTTTGTCTTGATAGGCCCATTATAAATAATGTGATTTAAATTACCATAAATTAATTTAGCCAATTCGTATTCATCTTCAGACACTACCTCTGCATAACAGCCCTGCTTTTGAAAATATTTAATTATCCAAGGTAAAGAATTAGTTTTATAAGAATAACCAACAATATAATTATCCCAATACATTCTCAAAGAATCGTTTAATAAAGAAATTGATTTGTCTAATTCATTTTTATTTATCACATAATATGGTGTTTGTAGTTCCATTATCCTTCTCACCCTCTATCTTTCACCTTAAATTTCCACATCTTTTTTCAATGTAGTTCCCATAAAATCTTCCATCGTTGCTGCGTTTTCGGAATTGATGCCATCCCTTCTAAATACTACTAATAAGGTTTGAAAAACAATTCTCCAATCCTCCAAAAATGAAACATTATCCACATAACTAACATCATAATCAAACTTTTCTTCCCAACTAATTGAATTCCGTCCATGTACTTGTGCCAATCCTGTGATGCCTGGTCTCACTTCATGCCGTCTTGCCTGATAAGCATTATAACGTGGCAAATAATCTACCAATAAAGGACGTGGTCCCACAATACTCATATCTCCCTGAATAATATTCCACAGTTCCGGCAATTCATCCAAACTTGTGCTTCGCAAAAATTTCCCAAATTTTGTAAGCCTCACTTCATCTGGGAGCAACTCGCCATTTTCATCTTTTTTATCAGTCATTGTTCTAAACTTATATAAGGTAAATATACTTCCATTCCGGCCTGGACGCTCTTGTTTAAATATCACAGGAGAACCTAATTTAAAACGTACAAAAACTGCGGTTATCAAAATCAATGGTGATAAAATTATCATTGCCAATACAGCACAACAAAAATCTAATGGGTGCTTTAACCATTTTTCATATGTACCCTGCTTGTGCAAAGAGATCAGATTATTGTTCCCTCTTATACTTTTCCTGATAACATAAACAATACTTCCACATAAAATGCCAGCTGCAGCAAATATATAAAATTTCTTCTTCATTTTATCCTCTCTTGTCGGATTTTTTTGTTATAATACATAAACTCTATACGTTTTATCTCCACAACTTTCTCACCACATCACACACACGTTCCAAATCCTCATCTGACATTTTACTGTCACTTGGCATACAGACACCACGTTCAAAAATCTCTCCACTGATGCTGTTATCTGCTCCTGTTTCTTCATCCACCACATGTAATTCTTCCACGAATGAAACGAAATCACAATCTGAAAATACTGGCTGTAAATGCATTGGTTTCCAAATGGGCCGACTCTCCACATCATCTTCTTCCAACGCAATCATAATATCCAATGGCTTCACTTTACACTCTGCATCCAACTGGATAGAAGTAAGCCAGCAGTTACTTCTGGTATCTTCCATCATAGGCATAAAATGAATGCCATCCAAATCACCCAGATTTTCCTTATAATATTCATAAATATAACGCTTTTTTTCCACACGTTTATCTAATACCTTCAACTGTCCTCTGCCGATTCCAGCCACAATATTACTCATACGATAATTATATCCAATTTCCGTATGTTGATACCATCGAGCAGGTTCTCTTGCCTGAGTTGCCCAATAAAGTACTTTTTTCGCCTTTTCTTCTGCATCTTCAGTATTTATAAGTAGCATTCCTCCGCCAGAACTTGTTATAATTTTATTCCCATTAAAACTAATAATTCCATAATCGCCAAAAGTTCCTGTAAATTTTCCATGATAAATGGTTCCAAGACTCTCCGCCGCATCCTCAATCAATGGAACCTGATATTTTTTACAAATTTCAACAATCTCATCAATGTGAGCACAAATCCCATAAAGATGTACTACCATCACTGCCTTTGGCATTTTTCCCTGTTTTTGATATTTTTCAAATGCAAGTTCCAAAGCCTTTGGATCCATATTCCAGGTTTCCTTATTACTATCTATAAAAACCGGCGTTGCTTTCTCATAAACGATAGGATTCGCAGTAGCAGAAAAAGTCAGGGATTGACAAAATACAATATCCCCCTGACTTACCCCAATTGCCTTTAGCGCCATATGTATGGCAGCTGTCCCAGCAGAAAGAGCCACTGCCCTTCCTGCACCAAGCTTTGCTGTCATTTCTTTCTCAAATTCCGTTACATTTTTTCCAAGAGGCGCAATCCAATTGGTGTCAAACGCCTCCTTTATATATTCCTGTTCATACCCTTCTTCACTCATATGGGGTGAAGAAAGAAAAATATGCTGTTTCATTTCTTCCTCCTGTAATACAAGCTATAGACTTATACATTGCTTCTTATTCTACTACAACCTTCCAATAATTGCAAATATTATTTTTCTGAAACCTGATACTTCCTATTTTCACAGTTTTCATCAATACACAATAAACTTCTGTACTTTACTCAGTCTAAACCTTGAATTAACATTCTTTTTCATCAAAAAAGTAAAAATATTCATCAACCGCATAATATTTACATTATCCCCAATATACAATCGATATACCGCTGCCTCTATCATACCATATCCATCTTCGCTGATTTTCTCATACTCCAAATCTTCCATTCCATCCATCAGCTCTTCCAATTCTTTTTCGTCTTGCAGATTATAAAATGACAACACCTTATCCGCTCTCATCCCATCGCCCCTTTTCTTCCATTCTCTTTCGTCTTTCTAATCTATATATTACTACAGTTTGTTGTGAATATCCCAGGTATGAGCAATAACTATTGGGGATGATAGGTAGGTACAATCTCCTTCACCCACTTACGGATATCTGTTGGTTCCTCCACTACATAATCTTTTAGATTCTCAAGCTGCATCATAAAATGCTCCTCATCCAGCTTAATGGGCTTTCCTATGTGTATGAGCTTATTCGCTGTATCCTGGAGTCCCTCCTCATGCATCAGCATCTCTTCATACAGTTTTTCCCCTGGACGCAGCCCTGTATAAATAATCTGAATATCTTCTCCCGGTTTATGACCGGATAAAAGAATCAGGTTCCGGGCCAAATCTGCAATTTTTACTGGCTCTCCCATATCCAAGACAAAAATCTCTCCGCCTTTGGCATAAGCCCCCGCCTGAAGCACCAATGACACGGCCTCTGGAATCGTCATAAAATATCGGATAATATCAGGATGGGTTACCGTCACCGGTCCCCCCTGCTCAATCTGCTTTTTAAACAAAGGAATTACACTTCCATTGCTTCCCAGTACATTTCCAAAGCGCACTGCAACAAATTCCGTCCGTGAACGGTTGTTATAGGTTTGTATAATCATTTCACAGATCCGTTTGGTGGCCCCCATAATATTCGTAGGATTCACCGCTTTATCCGTAGAAATCATAACAAAACGCTTTACCTTCCATTTATCTGCCGCCTGTACCACCTTCCAGGTACCAAGCACATTGTTCTTTACTGCCTCATTGGGGCTATCCTCCATCAACGGCACATGTTTATGTGCGGCTGCATGATATACAATATCCGGCCGATAAGTCTCAAAAATCATATCCATACGCTTGGTATTTCGCACAGAAGCAATTAAAACCACCAGATTTAACTCTGGAAATCGATTCCTTAACTCATTCTGAATATCATAAGTAGTGTTTTCATAAATATCCACCAGCACCAGCATTTTCGGATTGTGGCCAGCCACCTGACGGCAAATTTCACTGCCAATCGATCCTCCTCCGCCAGTTACTAAGACAACTTTCCCAGCTACATATTCCATAATGGCAGACAAATCTACCTTTACAGGCTCTCGGCCCAGCAAGTCGTTCACATCTACTTCTTTTAACTTGCTGACCCCGACTTCTCCGTTCACAAGCTGATAAACACCTGGAAGACGTTTTAAGTCGCAGCCTGTTTCCTTGCAGACATCCAAAACTGCCTTGATATCCTTTGCTGCTGCTGATGGCATAGCAATAATAATCTCATCAATCCGGTAGCGCTTTACCAATTCTGGTATATTCTGCCGATTTCCCATAACCTTTACGCCATGAAGATAACTTCCTTCTTTGGATTTATCGTCATCTACAATACATACCACCTGTTTGCTCACATGGTTGCTGTTTCGAATTTCTTTGACCAGCAAGTTTCCAGCCGCCCCAGCGCCTACAATCATTACCCTGGAGGTATCTGTTCCACTTCCCTGCCGACGAATCAATGTTCGGATCCCCCGGTAGGAAAAACGGCTTAAGAATACCAGAATCCATAAAGATACCCCATAAAGTATATAATAACTTCTAGGCATGCGCACATCAAAGAAAACCATCACTGTCATCTGAGCCAGGGCAGAGAGAGCACAGGCAAAGGTAATATTGATCAGTTCCGGTGCGCCAGCAAAGGTCCATAAGCTGGTGTATAACCGAAAACAATAGAAAATAATTGCTGTTACCACCATTATCACCCATACATACTGCAAACTCTTTGTCACATATGCTCTTGGAATTACACTGTAATTCCCTTCAAACCGAATAAAAAGTGCCAAAAGACTGGCTGCCACGATAGCAGTCATATCATAAACAATCAAAAATATTCTTTTTATGACAAGCTGATAATCTTTCATTTTCTGTTCCATCTCTTCACCTTTTTATAAATTTTATCTTATGCAGACTACGCTTTTTACATTTTACTGCATTTTTCCCTAAAATGCAAACTATAAAATGCCAAAACAACTGTAAAAAGCAAGTTCTGCTCTATATCTGCTTTCAGAGAAACCATTGATACATAGTATCCCACGTGTTCCATTCAATATCCTTCTTACCGTCTTTTACTATTTGGAAATTTTCCTCACTTCCTACAGGAAAAGAAGCAGTAATTTTAAACTGGAAGCCATATACAATATACAGCTTCCAGTCAATCGTTATCGCTTATAAATATCTATTTATTAATCTTCACACTTAATTCTTTGCTCCAATCCGTGTATACCATAACTTTTTTATCTTTTTGGTATCCACGAACTTTATAGTAATATGTTTTCCCTTTCTTCAGTCCGGTGACTGTATAGGTTTTTCCACCGATATCAGCTACTTTTTTGAAGGATTTCCCTTTCTTTTGTGATTGATAGATCAAATAATTATTAATATCCTTTTGCTTTTTCCAGGATAAGGTCACTTTCTTTCCTTTTATATTTTTGACAGACTGTAAAGTCACTGGGGTGGTAGAAATTTTTTTCTGGGCTGTTTTTACTGTATTATTCTGGCAACCAGAAATTTTATTATCCTCAACTGTCACACTATACTTGTTGGAACTTACATAAATAGGATAAGTCGCTTTCTTTACCGTATTTCCTGTAATTTTTGCTTTTCCCTCATCCACATAAATTCCATAATTTGTCTTATTTCCTGTCAACTTATTATTTTTTACCGTATATGTGAAATTCTTCCCTTTCATCAAACGAATGGGATTATATTGATTTCCTGAAGAATTCGTTGTGGTCATGGTATTGGAGCTAATTTCCATATTACTCTTGGCTCCTGCCACACGCACGCCATAAGCTGCCTTTCCTGTCATGGTATTCTTGGAAATCTTTTTCACTGTGCTGTCATCCGATATTTTTACCACACATCCATCTTTAGGGTTGGAGATGGAAATTGTATTTGATAATATGTTTTTGGCTGTTGATTTGTCTGTAACATAGATACCATGCTTTTTTGCCCCTGAAATCTTATTTTCCGATATCTGGGAAAATTTACTTAAATCCAAATAAATACCACACTCCTTGGGATTTTTAATGGTATTTTTACGAATCTTTCCTTTTACAACTCCACCGTTCCCACCTGCGATTCCATTGGTTCCTGCATTATTGATAACATTATTGTATATATCCTTTTCCACAGTAGACTCATAAATCTCAATTCCTACTTCCTTTGTATTCGAAACTGTATTGCTATATATGCTCCGTACAAAAGACATCAAATGAAGGTAGATGCCATGCTCACCTGTTTTATCTACCGTATTATTGCAAATATCTCCTCTCACTCTTGCATGAGTATCAACGTAAATTCCAGAAAGGCATCCTTGTTTGCCTCCCTTTTTAATTTCCTCTTTCCAGCCCTTACTTGGCTTGTAAGTTCCACTGTTGGTTACAACATTATTTTCAATATTGCCTTTGACATGAGCAGTATCCTGATACACTGTGCTCTTACTTGCTGCCGGGCCCGAATAAATAGCAATTGCTGCATATGTCACATTATTTATTTTATTTCCGCTGATTTTTGTACAGTATGTATCTGCCTTCATCATACTGTCTACAATAATTCCATAATCTCCTTCATTTCCATTATGGTTTCCACCGATTTTTTCCAATCGGTTATTACTGATTGCCCCACAATGAGATGCATGATAAATTCCAATTCCATCCCCAGTACAATTGGTAATCTCATTATTTTCTATATTTCCAGCTACCACACTTCCTGTTTTGGAATTTCCACCCTTTCTCTCTGTCAATCCTGTAATAAGTATTCCAGTTCCTTTTCCATCCTGAACTTTATTATTAGCTATTTTACCTTTTACCGTACACTTTGTATAAAGCTGAATCCCACTGTCTACAAAATTTTTCACAGTATTCCCAGATATATCCCCTGTGACAGAAGCTTGGTTAGACAAATAAATTCCATGTTCCCCTATTTCATTTACAGTATTACTTGAAATTGCAGATGCTTTCGCGCCATCGGTAAGATAAATTCCCAAAAAACATTTATTTACTGTATTTTGCCCTATCGTTCCTGCCGCTGCGCCTCCTTTTAAATAAATTCCATTTACTTTCTTATCCGCTTTTGAAGATATACCAATCACAAAATTATTGGTCACCTCTGACAAAACTGTTTTTTCGCCGTCTAAGCTTATCCCTGCATCTGTGAAGTTCTGCATTCTACAGTTCTTAATGGAAGACACTGGTGTTTGTTTTAACGAAATTCCGCCGATTCCGCCATGGCAGCTGACAGAGTCTATACTTTTAAATTCTGAATCTTTTGCATAAATTCCATTTTCTGTGTAGTTTTTAAAAACAGTATCTCTTAAAGATATTGATGAAGCCTGATTCGTATAAAGCCCACCGCCGTCTATGGTTCCCCCAGCAATGGAAACACGATTCACACCAGGTTTTATATATAAGGCATACTTACTGTTTTTACCCGTATATTTTATTGTACCATTCTGTAAATTTAAGGTAACATCTGAATTAATTGTAATATCATCCGATACATGCAATACAGCTCCATTTGCCATATTTAATGTAACATAACTAGGAATAGCTAATGCAGATGTAAACTTATAATCACCCGTTTTTATAGTAATTGTACGGGGATTGGAAACAGTAGCGGATTGTGCCGCTTTTAAGGCGGCTTTCAACTCTTCTGCACTTCCAACTGTTATCGTTTCTCCTGCTGCTAACTCTGTTTTTTCAACATTTACTGTTTCCTCAGAAATAACGGCCTCACTGCTTAGGCTCCTTGGCCTCTGAATGTCTCCTTCTCCACTTTCTTCCAATAACTGCTCTGAGTCCTTACTCTCTTCCAATAACTGCTCTGAATTCTCACTCTCTTCCAATTGCCTTTCCTCTGGAATCTCCTCAAAAAATTCCTCCTCCATAGATTTCTCCACAGACTGCATTCTAACCCCTGAAACTTCTTGTGCATTTACGATCATGTGGCTGCTGGTTAAAACAATTGCCAGACATATGGCTACTATCCTTCGTTTCATATCTTCTCCTCCAATACTTTTGTCAAATTGCCGCTTTTATTATACATTTTCCTGTTTACTCCGTCAAGATTTTGACCTTATTCGCTCTTTCTCTCTGGATCCTGTCCAATCTTTTTATTCCTTTTTCTTTGGACGCCCAATAAGAACAGGGGCTTTTTTATTTACAAATTCCACCACACCATATTCAAAAATCAGAAGATGACAAAGCGTCATAAGACATTCGATATAATATTTGAGGCACACTTCTGATGATAAGGAAACTACATTGGCCCATCCCTTCACTATGATAGACTTAAATCCCAAGGCCCCATGAGTTGCCATCAGAATCAATGAGTTGCGCCCACACCATGTAAGAATGGGAAATTTATAATACTTTTCTAAATACTCCAAAATCAACATAAAGCACACAGATCCACACAAAGCACAAATTATATACAATGTGGGATAAATACCAAAACGCATATTATTGTAATCTACGACTCCGGTATTAAATGGAAAAATCAAAATATTAGTAAAAAATAATACCACACCTAACACGAAACGATACCGTTTATCTGAAAATTTTTGCAATAGCAAGTACAACAAATATCCTGCACCAAGAAAAAGAAATCCTGTAATTCCTTTTGTCAGAGTGAGAACAGGTATACGGATTATTTTATAAACATTGCCGGACACCATTCCCTCAAGCGTATGAAATGCGCCATCCGTTCCAAAAAATACAATAAGCGCCAGGCTCACACAAAATATTCTTCCGATGAGATGGAGACGCATAACCAGGAAAAAGATAACCTCTGCAAAAAGCAGTGTGGTCAAAAACCATAACGCCTGAATTCCACCGAAAGACATAGTTTTGTATAAATCAACCGCCAAATCTTTGATCTGATCAACGGTCTCCTTCTCTTTTAGAATCCGGGTGCCAATCCGATACAAGATGACAATAAAGCTAAATGAAAAATATGGGAGCAGCAACATTCGCCCTCTTTTTAACGTAAACTCTTTAAAAGAAGTATCAAAAAGTCTTCCCATGCGGCAAATCAAAAAACCTGAAACAAGAAAGAAAATAGGTATCTTAAATGTACTGAGCCATCTGTCAATTGGGTTTCCTAAAGCAGTAATATGTCCAAACATAACCCCCAGAATTCCAATCCCCTTGGCGGCATCCAAAAATATTAAACGTTTTTTGTCCTTATCCATCTGCACCATCATAAAGTCCTCCGTTATTTTTTCGTTTCTGCCTTTCCTTTTATTGTATTTGAATAAGCACTGTAATACACTTTCTTTGCTTCTTTCCTATAGGTTTTCACTCTGTAATAATATGTTTTTCCCTTTTTAACAGACCTGTCATAATAATATACTCTTTTGTTTGTACCAATGGTCGCTATTTTTTTATATTTGCCGCCTTTACTGGAAGCGCGGTAAACTGTATATCCGTTAGCCTTAGAATTTTTCTTCCATGTAATCTTCACATACTTCTTACTGGTTGCTGTCACCTTGATCTTTACGGTTCCCGGAATCGTCATATCCACTTTTTCACTTAATTCCGTTTCCGTCAGTATATGTCCTGACACTGCACTGACTTTATAATAATACTTTTTATTGATTTTCGCCGTACTATCTGTATAAGCAGTCCCTTTGGAAGCTCCAATATATTCATATTGACGTGTATTGCTGTTAAAACGATAAATTCGATATTGCGTAGCCTCAGCAACCTTATTCCAAGACAACCTTATCTTTCCACCATTGGAAGAAACCCTCGTAATTTTAGCTGTTAGTTTTTCTGGTTTTTGCCCTGACACATATAACGTATAACTGGCTGATGCACTACTGCTACTGTTGTATCTTACTTTTATCACCGCTTTTCCCATTTTACAAGCTGTGACTGTTCCATCCGCTGAAACCTTTGCAACCTTGGTATTACTACTGGTCCATTTGTAGGAATCCCCTTCTTTCCCATTTCTAACCCTGGGTGTCAGCCGAATCCGATCTCCCAGATTTACCTGATAAAAATTTTTTCCAAAACTCAACTGTGGAATCACTGTGTTTTCTATTGTTACATTACATACTGCCATTAATCCTGTAGTTGTTTTTGCAATGACAGCTGTAGCCCCTTCCCCTACGCCGGTTACGTACCCAGTGTTAGAATTTACCGTTGCAATTTCTGGATTGAGACTTTTCCAATACAGTACTCCTCCTGCAGTTGGGGCATCCACTGCTGCCCATAATTGCGCGCCTTTTCCAATAGACAATTGCAGTTCACTTTTACTTATGGTAATCTTGTCACGAATAAGAGAATTTAACATGGAAAGCTGAACATCATACAAATTACAACCGGACAGGTCTGTTGACTTTACTGTCGGTTTTTCTCCATATATTTCATGATAGAAACATGCCGCCACGAAATAATATCCCGCATAACTGGGATGCTTTAAATCTGTATCTATCATATTAATGGCTGGATGCACGCAACTGCTATGGAACACCTTCATGCCTGCCGGGAGCATTTTCACCCCCAGGTGATTTTGTAATCTGGTGTACGCATATAATGTCCTTTCTTGAAATTCCTCTATGGAAAGCATCCGTTTTGTTCCATCCACGTTTGTACTGGTACCATTAGAATAACCTGCCGTCTCATACAAAAGAACTTGTGCCTTGGGCTGGTACGCCCTGATATACGTCATAAGCTGCCTAGCTGAAGGAAGCATTTCGTTTTCATACTGTTCAATTCCTGCCTTGGTGTAATCCTGAAAAATAATATAATCATATGTCTCCCTTTTGAATGCAGACATCATTCTATCAAAATAAGTCTTATATGCCTCCGTCCAGAATGCGTAATAAGACAAATATGCTCCATTATTTGCAACCACTCTTACCTTTAAATTCTTGTGATTGGCTTTTGCTAGTTCCTGCAGAATCATGCCTACGTCTCCGTTATTCCGTTTCGTAAAACTATTTCCAATCATTAGAACCTTCACTTCTGGCTCTACAGGTTCTAGCCCTTCTGTTTCATCCTTTCCAGCATCATCCTTTGTCACATCATCCTTTGCTGCTTCTGCAGTTTGCGTGGCGTTGTCCGACAGCATGCCAGCATATGCAGCCAAATTTGAACCTCTCCAAATAACAAAAAATAAGAAACAGGCAAACACAAACCTTAAAGATTTTTTTATATTAACCGGATCTTCCATTTTTTTTATAATTGTCTGCATATGCTCACTCCTGCTATTAAAATGCAATATTGACTTCCGACTCATGAGTCGGGTCGCCACTCATTCGAAAAGTAACTGTGCATACTCCATGTTCTTCAGGGGAAATCTCAAAATACCGTTCTTTTGCAAAATCCTGCACTAAATATTTCTCTCCATCTTTTGGCGTAATCTGAATACGATATTCCATTCCCTCATATCGGTTGGAAACCACCTTTACCCTTCTAACCTTTTCCTTTGTTGATGAATCTTTGATCTCCTTATAGCTCAGCCCGTATACCTTTGGCGGCAAATTGGACAATTTTTCTGCACATGACTGATAGAACATCTCTTCTTGTGTCACCTTACCAGTTACTAAATCTACCACAAGATTACTGAAAATTTCTGCACCCTCGGCATTCAAATGATTATTGTCCTGGAACAAAGTATTTGTATCTGGAAAATATTCCTCTCTACAAAGATTAAAATCGTAATATTCAATTCCGGTACCTTCAATCAATTCTTTTACCTTCTCAATATAGTCGTCATAATTGCCGCGCCCTGCTGTAAAATACGTAGAAACTGGTGTCGCCACCAACCTTAACTTCACATCATTTTTTTTGCAATAATCTATAATCTGAAACAAAATCTCTGACCAAAGATCCGGCATCGTATCAACGTTAATCGAACTGTAGCCAGCCGTATCAAAAGGATTTTCTTCTACTGTCTCATCACCAGCAATAAAACCTTTGCCCTGATAATCATCCATATATTCATAATTTTTATATGCATCTGTACTCTTCTTTTGCAATACATTCCCGATATACTCTCTGTCTAATAGCTTGTCCCAATTTCTTCTGGCAAGCAAAAAACTATTTGCATAGCATTCAGGCGCCGTACTCTTTGTCAAGAGATTCACTTTCCTCATAGAGGGCCGTAAATAATCCGAAACAATGTAAACATCCGTCAAATCCTCGCTCCGGTTCACTTTACTGCTGCGGGCAATAGTAAAGCTCATCTCCAGATAAACCTCCTTGAGATCATACCGTTCCACTGCTTCCTGAATCAATGCGTAGGAAACATCCAATGGCTGACGGGAACTTCCAATACAAAAGGAATTTACTCCAAGCCTCTCATCAAAAACAGAAGTCATAAAAGCACGATAGCTATGAGACGCTCCTACGAACAAAACATCTATATTATCCTGATTATAAAACTCATGCATGGTAAGCCTTGTATAAGAGGATGTATCATCAATTAAAATATAGCGTAGCCCCTGGTTGATTCCCAACACCATCGCTATCACAATAAAGAGAGCAAAAATACGTTTAAAAATATGGGCCGTTTTCATCATCCATGCCGGCCGATCCTGATCAATCTGCATATACTACTACTTCCTTCTTTTTCGCTAATAGTACTCCATCTGCTATGGGATATCCCAGTGCCACCATAGACCACACTCTATGGTTCTCAGGAATATCAAATCCATCCAAAACCGTTTTTACGGGTTCTGCATTCCGTAAAGTTGACAAAGCATTCAGCCATACAGAACCAATACCGTAGGACTGTGCTGCCAAAAACATATTTTCTGCTGCACAAGATGCATCTTGACATCCATTGACATTTCTCTCATCATTAGAAATTAATACAAGACAAGCTGGATTTTCGAATCCATAGCAGTACACCTTATGTTCCTTTGCTGTTACAACTGCTGCTTCTTTTAGCCGCTGAATATTTTCTTTTTTCCGAATGACAGTAAACCGCCATGTCTGCATATTATGCCCAGATGGAGCATAATAACCAGCCTGTAAAATCATCTCCAGGATATTATCTGGAATGGCCTTATCCTGAAATTTCCGAATACTCCTTCGTGTTAAAATAGCCTGCATTACAGGATTCATCAATGTTTGATCCCCGTTTGACTCCCACATAGCTCGTAAAGCTTTCCGGTCTATCTTTAACATTCTGTTTCGTGGCAATTCAGAAATACAAATGTAAATGACCGGAATCTTATACCGTTCCATCCGAGTGGAAAGCCACTTACGTATATCATCTTCTGAATATTGATTATTTCTGACAACAACATATAACGCTGGCACAAACCCTAGAATTCCTTCTGGATCTGGGACCCCTATGCATGCACATTCCACAATGTTAGGGTATTCTGAAGCAATATTTTCAACTTCTATCGGAGATACCTTCTCCCCTCCTACATTGATAATATCATCGGCTCTTCCCAGCATATAAACAAGCTCATCTTCTATATAAATCATATCACCAGTAAGTAGCCAGCCTCCCTGGAGGGTTTTTGCAGTCTCCTCCGGCTGATTCCAATATCCTGCCATCTGCATATCGCCTTTTAAGGCCATTCTGCCTGGATGTTCCCGATCGCTTACAATCTCTTCTCCTGCCTCATTCAACACTTTAACTTCCACATTCGGCAGTGGTTTTCCTAATGCCCCCACTTTCACAGGATCAGACGCCACTGCCGTGACATCCAAAAACAAAGCTCCTCCTGTCTCAGATGACCCCCATGTATTATAAATCTGTGTATTTGGCAAAACACTTGTCAAATTTTTTCTCTGTTCTATGGATAGAGACCCTGCGCCTGCTTCAATCAAACGGAAACGTCCCATAACCTCCGCAAACTTATCCTGCATCTGTCTGGAAATCGTTTCCACAGAAGCTGGAACTACCGACAACGCGGTACAATTATATAAATCCAAATTGTTCTCAATTTCTTTTGCAAAGGTAAATCCATTTTGAAGTATCAAAGTAGCTCCTCGGTAAAGCACCGCTCGAAGTACTCTTAATGCAAAAGAATGATTTAATGGCAAAGGAAGCAAAAGGCGTTCCTCTTCCTTCAACCCTATCCCTGCAAGCGTATTAGAGAAAATCTGATACACCGCTTTATAAGTCAAAATAACGCCCTTTGCACGTCCTGTAGTACCGCTTGTAAATAACAATTCTGCAATTGTATCTTCCTTAGGCAATTCATATACGACTTCTGGAAGCTGCTCCTGTTCTTCATCTTCAGAGCATATTTGTCGCAGAGAATAGGTTTTGCATTCATTTGCATATTCTTTTAATGGTTTATCTGTCAGGAAAACAGCAGCATTTGTATCTTTATAAATAAATGCAGCATTTTCAGGCGTTGCATTCTTGTCAATAAATACTGCTACCGCCCCACAGAAATGAATCCCAAGATAAGCAGACACCATTTCTGTTTTGGATACTGCTGAAAATAAAACACAGTCCCCTTTTTTCACTCCCATCCATGACAGTCTTCGGGCGATCAATTCCATCCGTTTTGCCAGCTCTCCATAAGTCAATTGTTCTTTCTTAAATGCCACAGCCAATTTGTCTGGCTGTTTTGAAGCCAATTCCAGTATACGATTTACAAGGGTATCATACATATCCTTAGGCCTCCTTACTCTGAAGTTTTGTCACCATTTTGGCCAGACCAGCAATTGAATTAAAATTCTCTTCAATAATTTCTTCATAAGGAATTGTAATTCCAAACTCCATCGTCAAAGTTGCAATAATGCCTGTAATTGTGAGAGAATCCAAGATTCCATCATCTACCAGTGCATTGCTGGATGTAAAATCCACATCTGGGTACTCTTCTGTTAAAAGCTCTAAAATTTTTTCTTCCATTTTTTCCTCCTAATAGCGTTCATATGCAAATGAACTGGCATCATATCCAGTGCCATATATGCCCAACATAAATATTGATACGAATGCAACTGCATAAAAGCTCCATCTTGCCAGTGCATTCCAACCTGAAATTCTTTCCCTGATACTAGATTTTTCCTGTTGTATCCCTACAATCCATAAAATCCCTATGGATAGAACCAGAAGTTTCATGTCAATCTCTGCAAGACCTAAGGTGTATATCGTTCCATCAAAAAGCTCCCACAAGCGAAAAGAATGTGTCATTCCCAGCAAGATTTTCCAGGAGTTCCTTAAAGAACCAGGGGCTGTAATTAATCTTCCAACACAAAAAATAGCCGTAGTCCTAATCATCTGAAACAATTGCCAAGAAGAAGCCTCTGTATTGATATGCAGAAATTTATTAAATTTTTTAATCTCCGGGGCAAATACAGTTGTCGTGATAATGATAGTTCCCCAATAAATTCCCCAAAGAACATAATTCTTCCCTGTTCCATGCCATAAACCTGTCAACAGCCAAACCACTGCAAGGGGAATCACATTCATCATCGCCTTACCGGTCCGCTTTCCAAAATGATTTCTGACCCATGTACTGAATTTAATTAATCTTGGAGAGATAACAATTGGCATATATACATAATCCTTAAACCATGCACCAAGTGTAATGTGCCATCTTCTCCAGAATTCAGCCGCACTTTTTGAAAAAAATGGCCGTTTAAAGTTATTTTCCAGCTGAATGCCTAAAATCTGAGATATCCCAATTACAATATCCATATATCCGGAAAAATCACAATATAACTGTACCGTAGACAATATAACTGCCATTGTCAGGATTGCTCCACTTTCCAGATAGTTATCAAGTCCTCCAAATACTGTATCCACAAAAATTGCAGCCCGGTCGGCAATTACAAGTTTTTTAAAATATCCCCACATTGCCAACTGCACTCCGGCACACAAATTATCATAATCAAACTCATGCCCTTCCAGTAACTGCCCGGCAATACTCTTATGCTTGGATATGGGGCCTTGGATAATTTTGGGAAAATAAAGTGTAAAAAGAAGTAATTTCAAATAATTTGTTTCCGCTTTTTCTTTCTTCCAATATACATCTGCCAAGTAACCAATCAAGGAAAATGTATAATACGATATCCCAAGAGGTACCACCAGCCAACGGTATTGCCAGCCATAATGAGACGATACTTTTGTTAAAGTCAAAAAACCAAGTAAAAGAACTACCGCAGCTGACAAAAGTAATCTCTTCTTTTTTATATCCTGGGATGCTTTTTCCATCCAGATTGCCGCAAAATAGGTGATAGCAACTGTTGCGCAGGCAATGCAAAAAATATCCAGGCCCCCAGCGAGATAAAAATAGCAGCTGCCCACCAGAAGAACTATCCACCGAACCTTCTTTGGCACTATAAAATATATTATAATTAAGGCCGTCATAAAAAGAAAAAAATAAATAGATGTTAAACTCATAACTTTATCCCACTGCTTTCTGCTTGTCTCAAAGCTACTAAAATGGGCGTTTCTGGCACCCAACGTATATTATACTACATTCATTATATTGGAAAGTCAAGTTTTTTCCCCTTGGCACTGTTGCGCTTTATTGATGTTTTTTCCTAATTCAAAATAAAACAAAAACCAAATAGGCTGTAAAAACATTCTCTCTAAATTCATAAACATGGACAATACAACAAAAGAAAAAACCACTGAAAGACTCAAAAAATTTTTTCTTTTCCATACAGCGGAAACTCCGCCTGCAATTAACATAAGATACGGTATGATAGTGAATACTCCATATGAGTAAGCAATTTGCAACACCCCATTACTAGCGTCCATCCATCTTCGAAAAATGGTAAGAGTAGTATCATGTCCTTTCAGATTTAGGTGCCTGATATAATTTCCCCATACTGCCTGCCTATCCTTTCTGACAGCTTCCTGCCGTTCCAGTAGGCTTCGTATTCCAATCCCATTCTCATTTCCTGGTACTGCCTCCTGCATTATCTCATACCTTTCATTTGTATATACAATATCTGTTCCCAGTTTCGAGGGAAGAAAACGATCCAAATAATGTACACTTCCCACCACTACCGCCGACATAATCAATGAAACTACAATCAAAGCCATAGAATCTTTGATTACTATCCAACTTTTTCGTTGTTTCCACACAAATAAAAGAAAAACGAAAAAGCAGGTCAGCAGACACAAAAATGATCTGGCACAATAAATATAATACAAGCTGAGAGAAAGTCCAACTCCATTAGCCAAAATCTTTGTTATATGGCAGATTCCTTCCCGCAGTTCTTCATTCCATTTTACCAAAAATGCAATCCAAACGCCTGTCATATAAAGAGCCATACTTTCACTGTCAGAAAAACATCCATTGTACAAAATTCCTGGCGTATTCTCCCGAAAGATCAAACAATAAGAAACAATCATCGGGAAAATTCCAGTCAATCCCTGGACCATATCCTTAAGAAAAAAATCATATTTTTCTGTATTCTGCCATAAAAAAAACACAAAACCAAAAATAATCCACAGAAAAAAACCTGCATAAGGAATATCCTTTTTTACTAATATATCTGAAACAATTAAAAACGTACAAAAAGCAAGCCAGCCTGCGGCCATTGGATTTCTCCAGTCTTTTTTTTCCAATGGTTTTTCCCAGGACAAACATGCAATGATTATCAACCCAAGCATCATTCCAAGAATACAATATCTGATCATCACTATATTTCTATTGTTGTATGATATGTTCAATGGAATCATCAATAAGAATAAGATTTCAAACAAACCAGTTCTTACGATTCTCCTTGTTCTCCCAGAAAATCTTTGATATAAATATGAACCTGCTCCATCCCCTACCGGGATGTAAAATCTCTGAGTCATTTTGATTGCCAGATACCAATCATAATTTTTAAACAGATAAAGTATTCCGCTTATTACCAAGTATCCACAGAATATCCATACAATTTTCCACAAAAATCTCTTAATGCCAAAAAGAGCTTTTTTCTGGCATAATCTGGCAGCATGAATAGAAAACGTAGCTCCCTGCTGTCCGGAAATCTCTATCATAAAGAAAGAAACCTTACTATTTACGTTGACATTAATATAATTCCATCCCTCTGTAACCACAGTCTCTACTGCCCGGACTACCGTTCCTTGTTCATTAAAAAAAGAAATTCTCCAGTACAAGTTTTCCGGTTCTATTTCCTCTAATTGAAAAGCTATTTGTTTCCATTTTTTTACATTGGACTCCACATCAAACCAAATCTGCCCAGGGTTCCCACTGACCTGGAAACCATCTCCAACATACTGGCATGTATCCGTTCCATTTCTCAATTCATCAGAACTGAAATCATAAATGACTCCATCAGACCAGAAATTTTTCTGGTTGATTCTTCCATTTCCATGCCAGAGAAAAGCCAACATGGAAGATAATATAAAGCCCGTCATTATCCAGACATATACGTTCCATTTTTTTCCGCTATCAGTCATTTTGGCATCCCTGCTTCCCATCTTGTATCATCAAAAATCCAACGGCAAAATAGAATGAGCTCCAAATCTGCCATACCATTGGCAGATCATCTACAGATTCGATCATAGCCGAAATCACATACGTAAGCAAAATTCCCATCACCAGAAAAGACGTTTCATTTTTCCTTTCACATTCCCAATAGAGAAATGCCCTTCGGAATACTTCTATTAATAAAACAAATATTAAAATTCCTGCAAAAATCCCATATGTGTGCATCATTTTAAGAAATACATTATGGGCATAAGCGGAAACTCCGCCTACCAGCGCATCCCCTTCATGTCCCCAGAGATTCATCTGCATCAGGTATCCCTGCCATATGGTCAAACGCCCAGAAGTCATTTCATCCAAGGTACTGGCAGCGCCTTTCTTAGAAAAGAGCGCTCCGCCTTTCACTGCAAATACCGCAGCAATAATAAGAAAAACAACCATCAATATGGCGAATACTCTAGAAGGAGATATCTTGATATTTTTTATTCTTCTTCCCAAAGCAAACAAACATGCCCAGACAAATAATACAATGCAAGATAAAATTGCCGTTCTGCATTGGGTTAACAAAATTAATCTGCAGGCAAACAAAAGCCCTGCCAGATAAAAAGTAATTTTCCAATACCGCTGTTTTTTTGAAAAAATCTGAAAGATACGATAAAGCATAACCAAAACAAACAACACCAACATAATAGAAAAGGGATTGGGATTTTTCCACATTCCAGGGTAAAGAAATTCAGTGATATATAAGAATTCTTTTTTATTCCACCATGGTTCTATGAAAAGACAATATCCTATGGTCAAAAGGTATAAAATCTCTACCGCCCTTGCAAAATCATTCCATATCTTTTCTGGTTCCTCTATTCGCTCCCATGCCCGATAGAAAATACCAAAACTTGCCAGCATCCATAGTCCCAAAAATCCTGTCTTCTTCTGTATCACAAGATCTGATAAGATCTGTAGCAAACATAAGGAAAACCAGGCTATTTTTACTCCATTTAACTTATATTCGCATTTACGTTCTGGCAAGGTCCATACCGTCAGCATATAAAAAAACGCTAACATGAAAATTACAGTATAGCCATAATATTTTCTAGCTCCTGCCATATGAGCCAAATAACCCACCCCTAGAATAAATGCTATCAGAATACTCCTAATCGTTGTTGTATATTGAGCACTGATCCTGGGCTTTTTAATATGCTCCAAAATAATATCTATCATTGATTCAAAAAATGACCATATTTTTTCCCCAATGCTTCTTACCCTAAGACAAAGCTTTTTTATCTGTTTTTGCACCAAAAAAGAGAATATAGATAACAGAAAAAAACAGCCAACGGAAAGCAGAATATATTGTTTCATATGATATTCTGCTCCATTTTCTGCACAATAAAACTGTGATAAATTTCCATTCGTCATGTACATAGCTGCAATTGCAAGACTCACGAAGCATTCCTGCAACATCCAATATAAAAGTAAACGTTTTTTTTCCATCCCGTACTCTTTCGTCAATGTCACTGTTACTAAACCAATTTTAACTCTGCAAGCTTCTCGTAAATTCTTTCTACATTTTTTCCATCATGAAATTCATTGATACTGTTATAATTTTCTTCATGCTCTTTTGTTCTGGCAACATCCAGCACAATTTTCTGGTTCTGGATTATCTGGCCAAGTATATCTTCAAACTCTTGTAAATCAAAAGCTCTCAATCCAATATACTCCTCATCCCTTGGAATTAAATTGCCGCACACCTCTTCATACTCTTCAATATCCTCTTGATAAAACAGCACTGCCGCTCCCTGGTAAAAGCTATTGTAAGCCACTGAAGAATAATCTGTAATCATCAATTTTGTTATTTCCAGCACCTGACTGATGGGACGATTCCACATACGCTCTTTTAAGGAAGTGGTTTCCAACAGATACTGTATCCTTGGATGGGCTACAATCAAAATCTTTTCCTCGGGAACATAATTTTTCAAGATATCATATAACTCTATAATCGCATGATAATACCTTGACTTTTCAAAATTATCCAGACGCTCCTCATATGGTTTAAAGGTCAGCATAATGGTAACAAAATCTTCAGACTCAGCTGTAATATGCTTATAGGGAATGGTGCTGAAAATGGGCAATCCAGTAATCAATACCCGCTCTTCTGGAATTCTAAGCATATCTACAACAACATCCCTTTCTTTTTCACTTCCCACAAAAATATACTCTGGCTCTGCCTCTCTTCCTGCCACAAATGCAGACGTAGGACCATGGCATTTCATGTATGTGACTCCATGCTGCAAAAACACAAACTTTAATTCTATCATTCTAAAACGAATATATTTATTTCCGCTTCGCAAAATGTTAAGATGTGCTGGCGCTTCTGTGGTAATCACATTGTTTGCTCGATAAACCAGCCAATAATATTTCGGCGAATATTTCAGAACTACATTTTTATCCTGGCAAATTCTTTCATAATCTTCTGATTTTGGATCTATAATAAAATAATTGTCAGATGTTTGATTTTTCGATGCAAGAGAGAAAACTTCATACGTTCCCTCTTCCGCTTTCATCGTTTCTTTTTCAAAATACAGATTCACCTGTTTCTTGGAAAAATTACTTACTATTTTTCCACAATAATACAAGAAACGGGAAACTATTTTACTTTCCCAAAAACGATATTTTCCTGTGGTTTCATACTCATCCGCCATCCTTGTCACAAGGACAATATTTCCTCTTGCATTCCTTCTAACAAAAATCATAAAACCATCACGAATTATTTTTGCAATGGGGGCAAAATATTTTTTGGATACTTTGACTCTCCATTTTCTCTTTGGCAACCCATAAGGTATTTTAATTCCGTTGACTTCAATCTCCGCGCTGATATTTTTATCAATTGTGGAAACAGAATCCACAATTTCATCCATCCCCATTTTTATCTTTTGGATGGCGCCGCGCATGATCATTTTTATGATATTAGTTTTTTGATCTGTAATGGGAAATTCACACTTACTGCAGACATTATCAGCGCAAACATTCTGTGTCCCTATTTGTAAATTGGAATATGCATTTATAAAATACCCAACCATACAAATCGAAAGTCTTCTTTTATTCATCCGCAAACTTAATATTTTAATTTTAAAGGGCAACAGCCTTTTTAAAATAATCTCTGGCGCACCTTTTGTATATTTGATTTTTTTATTAACCGAATACACTAAAATATATTCTCTCTCATCTTTAGGAAAAATATCCGCTTCTGGGTCAATTTCTGCCTGCTTTTCTTCCTGCTCATCCCCGGACTGTACTTCTCCTGTCTCCAAATCTTCCTCATATGGTTCAAAATAAAGGACACGGCTGCTATCTTCATCTTTCGTTGCCTTCACATAAGAGCCATAAACCTTGTTTTGTATCAATTCTGAAAGGTCAATCTCTTCCATGTCCAATTCATTTTTTCTTTTCCTGTGATTGTATATGGTTAATCTCCCATTCTCTTCCTTAATCTCTATTTGGCTCATTTTCGCTCCTTGCTTTTTTATTATGTTTTCTATTCCATAAATTTCTCGTATGCTGGCAGCACTTCTTCCACACTTCCCTGCATTTTTATTTTTCCATCATGCAGCCATAAAATGCTATCACACAAACTTTTCAATGTCTCTGAACTATGAGAGACGATAATAACAGTCCTATCATCCTTTTGGATTAACTGTTTCATTTTTTTATAACTTTTCTTTTTAAATTTAGCATCTCCAACACTTAGCACTTCATCAATCAACATAATATCTGTTTCTAAAATTGCCGTTATCGAAAATGATAATTTAGAATACATCCCTGAGGAATAGGTTCTCACTGGTCTGTCGATAAAATCTCCAAGTTCTGAAAATTTAATAATTTCTGCCATTTTTGAATTAATAAATTCTTCACTAAAACCAAGAAGAAGCCCTGAAAGATAAATATTCTCCCGGCCTGTCAGCTTTTTTTGAAAACCAACACCAATGGACAATAAGGAAATTGTATGATCATGAATATCTATGGTCCCTTCATCCGGTGAAAAAATTCCGGCAAGAGCACGAAGCAATGTAGATTTTCCACTTCCGTTTTTTCCCACAATTCCTAATATTTGCCCCTTTTTTACTTTAAAAGAGATTCCCTTTACTGCCTCAAAAATTTCCACTTTACTTTTTTTTAACCGGAACAAACTCTTTCGTATGGAAACTTTATTTAAACATCTATATTGTATTTTCAAATTATCCACTTCAATTGCGTATTCTGAACTCATCATGACACCTTCACATAACTATTTTCATTTTTATAAATCACAGAAACTCCAAGGATAGAAATAAGAATTCCAACAGCAAACCATAACAATAATACTTTTCGATGGGGAGGATTACAATATAGCATACATTCCCGCATATCATCTATCATAAGCGCAACTGGGTTACATTTTAATAAAATTGTGATATAAGGCTCTGGTAATTTTCCTTTTATGGAATAAAAAATACCAGACATATAAAATACCAACCGCAGCAGCACATTCACAACATTTGCCAAATCTTCCACATACACTCCAAAATGAAGCATAATTGTGCTAAAAGCAAAAGTAATCACTAAAAGTGTCAACAACAACGGGATAATATACAATATGTTAAAAGATAGCTGTACACGATAGATCAACATCATTATGATGACCAATGAAAAAGAAACCAGCATCTTAAACCCATTTGACATTATCTTTACGAAAATCAATATATATTTCGGTAAATAAACTTTTGCCACAATATGATTGTTTTGGGAAACAATTTTTACACTTTGCTTTACGGTCTTTTCAAAAAACTGCCAACAAGATAAACCTATAAAAACAAAGATAGGAAAGTATTGTATTTTCTGTCTGAACACAATCGATGAAATAAACGTATATACCAGCATAAAAAGCAATGGGTCCAAAATCCACCAAAGCCAACTTAAATGAGAATTCGCAACCTCCGATTTCAGCTCTGATTTTGCTGATACATATGCATAGTTGAAATACTTATTCACATCACGCCAAAATTTTTTAAACATTTTCTACTCCATATGTTATCTTTTTATTAGTAAATTTCCGTTATGTCAACCTGCCGTTTGGCGGGTCGCATGGCTAGCTTATAATAATTTATCCATAATAGCTCTGCAAATACGCTCACTATTATTATCGTCTACATATTTAAAATAAGAATGATACTGCTTTTTTTGTTCTTCATTCAAAGAAAAATCCCTCTCTACGCATTCCCTGACATGTTCAATCAATTCCGTTTCATTTTTGGCAGTAGGTCCAAAAAGTTCCCGCTCCATATCAAGATAGCTTCCATGTACATTTAAATAATCTTTAAGGTCAAATTGATAAAACACAACTGGTTTCTTCTGATAAAACATGTCCCAGGATACACTGGAATAATCTGTAACCAACATCCGGGACTTCATCATAATCTCATTTAATGGTTCTTCTCCAAATGCAATAATTCTTATTCGGTCAGATTCTGCCAAAAATTCACGGATGTAGTCTTTAAATTTTGTATGCAGATAAAAATCCACCTTCAAATCATATTGACGCAGTATCTCATAAAAATGATTATTTCGCAATAAGGAATCATAATTTTTGTAGTAATCGCTTTTCTTAAATTGTTCTTCTGTACAATCTTCCAACCAGCTTCTCCAGGTTGGCATGAGTAATATCCTTCGTTCCCCCTGAGATTGATCTTTCAAAACATCCCATCTCGCAAAACCAGTAACTGGGATTTGGCTTTCTGAATAACCAAAATGTTTTAATACAATCTCCTTTTCAAACTCGGAGGTTGTGATAAACAAATCACATTGCCCGCCCTTTCCCTTTCCATAAAAAGAGTCCACTTTCTTCATTGCAGTTACACCATGCTGAAGAAACACAAGTGGTTTTCTTTTTATAAAGGGAACTAATGCACTCCCCTTTCTCCGCCAAGGATATACATGAGCCTTTGCATCTGTACTAATGAGCAATTTAGCAGCCAATGCGTACGTAATATGTCGTATACTCATAAAAAGCAAAACATTCTTTTTATACTGCATCAGCTTGTCCCTGTCTGGTGAATCCTTTGTTATCACATAATATATCTTACATTTCATCACCTGTTCCATATTATGCTCCATACAGTACTGAAAGAAATAATAACCGTTATCCTGAGCCATTTGTGAATATTTTTCATACACCAGGCAAATTCTTTTTCTTCGTAAATATAAAAAAGTGATACCAAAACGCAAGGCCGCCAGACGTTCTTTTAATTTTATTCTGTAATCGTCATACTCGCCTCTTTTCCGATATTGAAGGGCAATATTGCGTGCTCCATTCACATAGGGATAAAGAAACATTCCATCTGCAAATTGGAAAGAATTTTCAAAAAAAATCGAACAGTATTTCGCAAAATTAAGGTAGCTGCGGTTTACCAGCTGCATATCTGCCTGCTGTTTTCCATCTGTCACTACTACAGAAAAAATCCAATTCAATGGCTTCCACGGGATTTCCTCCACTGAAATCTTACTTTCAAATATCAAACCTTTTTTATTCTTTTGGATTAGTTTCATCTCAAAAATATATTCTGTTCTATCTACTTCCCTTTTTGTATCATAAGATAATTTCAAACCAGAATATTTTAGGTTATCATCTTCCACATTGGGCACACGAATTCTATAAACCAGAACATTGCCTTTGACTTTTGCAAATAATACTTTTCCCTCCACCTGTTTTTCTTCTATCTGTTTTAAAAAAACATTCATCCTGCATTTCCTCATATGCGACATGGTAAATCCTTAATCGCCTGATAATTCCTTTCGCAATTGTTTCTGTCAAAAGTTTGATAAAAATTTTCCGTCCGTTCTTGGTAAATCTCTTCTATTACAAAATCTCTTTCCATTGTTTTCTGCAATTCATATAATAAATTATTCAAATCCTTACAGACCTTACCAAAACCATCTTCCTCATAACTGAAATATCCTTTGGGATAATGTCCTTTGCGGTACATTTCATAATCAAACTGATAATACACCAAAGGCTTTTTCATATATGCAAAATCCATCGCTATACTTGAATAATCGGTAATCAAAAAGCTGGAATCCTTAAGCAACTCCTGAACATCGTACTCTGGCCATTTGGCAACTGTAATTTGAGGATGATTCATAGAAAAATATTCCGAATATCTCTGCATTTCCCTATGGGGATAAAAAACCAGCTTTGTATTATATTTTTCCAATAAATGATATAACTCCTTGCTTTTTAAAAAGCCGCTCCAATGTCTATAATATTCAGTATTGGTAAAATCATCTACATTTTCATATTGATAAGATTTGGAGGTGGTAATTCCAATCCAGTTTCTCCAGGTGGGCATCACCAGAATCTGCCTTCTTCCATCGCTTGTATCAAACAGATTATCAAACCGGCAAAACCCTAATTTTTGCACCCACCCATCAGGATAGCCAAACCTGCTCTTTACATATTGATATTCTTTTTCTACTGCACAGACAAATAAACGCATTTTTGTACGTTTATAATATAGAAATTCCATATCATCCTTCGTAATGCCATGCTGTAGAAAAATCCTGATATTCTTATATATCCCATATACTTCTAAAAAATAGCAGACTGCTGCATTGGGTTTTCCACTCTTTTGAGAACTAATATTTTTTTCAGCAGAAAGATAGTACAGCCAATGAATGTAACTTCCAAACTGTATTACTTTTCCAAAATCTTTTACTCTGCTATAATCTGGCGAATCCTTATTAATCGCATACACAACTGCTTGTTCAGGATGGTTTTCCACGATATATCGAAATAACCAATATCCATTATCTCTTGCTTCGTTTTCTGCATCACAAATCAGCCACAATCCTCTATGGAACCTACGAAATATCAACGAAACCGGCAGTGCAAGCAGAAATAAAATGATATGCCATAAATCTCTCCACCTGACCCTTTGAATCTTCTGCCATAAACTTTGTTCCATTTTTCTCCTTTCCACATTATACATGCCCGATTTCAAATATGCAATACTTTTATTCTAATGGGCAAATGTGATAAAAATTTGAGGTTATATCCTCCTTTTCAGCGCATGAAAAACATAATGGCAAAAAAAATATCCACTTTTCCATATAGAAAGATGCTCACAATTCCGATACATCTTCCATGTCCCATACACTGCATCCAACTTATTTGCGGATCTGCTTCCCCCATGCCTGCGGTATACAGATAACGGCTCATCTATCCCATACGCCAAATATCCATGACGAAGTATTTTCCACCATGTGGCAGTGTCTTCTCCTCGAGCATTCAGAGGCATGTACAGTATATCATCTGGAATCTGTTCCCGGTCAAACATAACCGTTATCGTCGAAATGATTGTATGTTTCAAGGCATATTTATAATCTACACTGGCTGGAACATGTACCACTTTTCCATTCCGCATCCCATCTTCCCCGGCAAATTCATAACCGGTAAATGAAAATGCACACCCTTTCTCTTTCATAAATAAGAGCTGCTTTTCCAGCTTATTTTTATCCCACAAATCATCTGCATCCATATATGCCAAATATCTTCCACGGGCCTTAACAATCCCCTGATTCCTGGTATATGCAGGTCCCATATTTTCCTTATTTTGATACAAATGCATCCGTTTGTCCTGATAATTCTTAATGAGCAAAACACTTCTGTCCTTGGAACCGTCATCTACAAAAATCAATTCCCAATTCTGATACGTTTGATTTAAAATACACTGTATTGTCTCTTCGATATATTTTTCTGAATTGTATACTGGAATTATAATACTAATTAAATCCTTATTTTCATCCATAACCAATCCTCAATTTCTATCATTATCCGGAACTCCCACTGTCTCCTTACTTCTTAACGGCTGTCACCTGCCCCTTGTCAATCCCTTCCGTATTTTCTTTCTGAAAAATAATCTTAAAGGTCATCAGCATCAGCTTCATATCCTGCCAAAAAGAGTAAGTCTCAATATAAGTCAGATCCAGCTTTAGCTTATCATATGGAGTGGTGTTATACTTTCCATAGACTTGGGCATATCCAGTCAAACCCGCTTTTACTTTCAATCGAAAGCTAAATTCTGGTATGATAGCTTCATACTCTTTGGCAATGCTCTCCCGTTCTGGTCTTGGCCCCACAAAGGACATTTCCCCTTTTAGAATATTAAATATTTGTGGAAGCTCATCAAAATGGGTTCGCCGTATCACCCTGCCTACCGGAGTAATACGATCGTCATCCTTCTTTGCCAGCTGAGCTCCATTCCGCTCGGAATCCATCCGCATACTGCGGAACTTAATGATACGGAATCTCTCACCATCCCTGGTAAGACGCTCCTGGGTATAAAATACCGGTCCCCGGTCATATAATTTAATACTTGCCCCAATCACCAATAAAACCGGAGAAGAAATTACAATTGCCAGTAAAGAAAATACAAGATCTGCTGCTCTCTTTGCAAACCGCTGCTCAATGGTTAATCCCCTGTTTCTAGATAACATCAAAGGAGAATCAAACAGATGAATCCGCTCTGTACCTGTTAAAATAATATCTGAAATTTTTGGCGTAATATACGTCCTCTTATTTTGGTCAAAGCAAAACTTTAAAATAGGATTGCGCATACTGGTAGGCAAATCGCAAAGCACCACCGCCTCATACTCCAAAATTCTGGTATACAGCTCTTCATACCCCAAATATACACTGGCTGTAGCGCAGACATTGTATTTATCTTTCCGGGAATTGATTTTGTCGATCAAATCATCTGGCGAATGCTTTCCGTAGATTACAATCATTTTTCTCGGGGGATACAACCTGGTGTAAGCAAAACGCACCATATACACCCCAGGCAGTATCACCAGATACTCCGCTCCTGTTAAAACTATCATAGGATGAATCGGCATATAGTCATTGGCAACCAGACATACCTGAAGATATCCAATCACATTGGCACAAAAAATGGAAAGAATCTGTGACAGGCAAATATCTGAAATTCGCAGATAACCAATTTTATAACCTCCAAAGGTTCTGGTAAAAAAGTACATAAACAATGCATAAATTCCTATCACAGCCCAGTTTCCTCTGTTCCATGGGCGGTTTGCCTTCTCAATCATTGGATAATAAATTTCATACCAGGTATAGGCAAACATCAGCGTTTCCATCGCCAGCATAATATAATTTGCTGTCAAATTCAATAAATGCTTATACTGTTCTCTTTTTCTCATACTCTATCCTTCGTTCCAGCCGCAGTCCCTTTGGTACCCTATCTTCCAATTAGTCTGCGTACCCTCTTTTTCATCTGTCCCTTGGGATTCACCTTATCCATTAGCATTCCTGCTGTCTTTTCCTCCAAAATACTGATTTGGTAAGAAATATCTATTTGACACTTCCCCTTGGGGATTTCTTCTATTATAATCTTTGGGTCAGAATTGTCAAACAAAAAACAATTTTTCTCCATCATAAACCCAGTGGTGGTGTATTTCACAGGTATCATCTCGCCACCATCCTTGCCTCGCCAACGAAGCTTCACATCCTGCAAAATGCAAGCAGCAAGCGCCGGGTCAATCCAGATTTTTTGCGCTTTCTCTGGAACGGGAACCCTGCAGGATACCTTCCCACCATATCCCTGGTCGATAAAAAAGGAATGTTCCTCGGAAAATCCATGACCATCATCCACATAGATCTGCATTCTTCTTTTATCTGCTTCTGCTAAAATTTCTCCCAAAGGAAACGCCTTTTTCCCAATCATAGAATAAAGTTCCCTGACCGGTATATAGGTTCCTGTAATGTAATTCTGGAAATTCCGCTCCATAACCCGATAAATCTTCTTTTTTTCCTTGGTTATTCCAAATATTTTATAAAAATTATAATCTTCTTTTAATTTCTTTCTATTTCCAGACGCCTCCAGATAATAATGAAGCGCCCGATAAATAATATAATCTACAGGAACGGGAAAAGCAAATGTCCACTCATAATCCAGCACATGCCAATTCCCATCTTCCGTAAGCAATATATTTGAAAAGATAAGGTCAATATCTGATACCGGAAATGACAGCTCCTGTTCCAGACCAGATACTTCTCCAAACACCTGCCGAAACTCCGGTGTCATAGAAAACTTCTGCACAGAAGAAGCCTCTTTGATTCTATTTATTGCCTGTTCCAACAGTTCTGCCGCCTCTTCTTCCTCTTCCTGTTCCAGCAGCCTGTCCAATTTTTCTTCCAGCGTCATACCCTCCAGATATGCAAAGGAAACCTTTTCCCCTATAAGCTTACACTGATTTACCAAAAGCAACCCTTTTTCCTGCCAAAGTTCTTCCAGCCTATCCTTAACCTCTACCATATTTGCCATATGCTTTCGTCCTTCTGGATACTCTGGTTTCTTATATAAGAGTTTCCCCATTTCTCCTTCTCCAATACAGGATTCCGAGGAAACCTCTTCCCTTTCAATGCCAGTTCGGAGTGAAAATCTAGGGGCACGCCCAGCAGAATATTTCATATAAATCACTGGATTTGTTATTTTCTTGACCTTATCATCTTCCGACTCCTTATCCTTGACAATCTCAACAAAAAAAGAATTGCTGTACAAAGGAAAGAGACCATTTTCTAAAATCTGGTCAAAGACCTTCCCTTCATCCATCAACATCAAACGCCTTCGGTCAAAATTACACAGATTCCGGTTCAATTCTCCAGGTTTTGGCAAATATTCATCTGAATAAATCATAAAAGGAAACTTATAATCTGGATAAGGGTAATAAAACTTATAGTTATAACACCCGCACTCTTTTAGGATACTTTCCAATTCCGGCTTGGTAAAGGTTCTCACTCCTGCCTTTTTTCGATATCCTTCCAACCCTTCAAAAAAATTCCCCGTATGGTCTTCAGTACAACCTGCCCAATACTTTAATCCAAATTTATTTTCTATTGCAATCAGCAATTTTCCGCCTGGTTTGAGATGATTTAAAATGGTTGTAAGAAATTCATGGTAAGGCTTTTTACCTCCAATATACGCCTGTCCATATTCAAAGACTCCAATCAATGTTGCATAATCAAAATCCTTCTCCAGCCCCTTTTCAATATCCTGGAAATTGCCCACAAAAATTTCAATATTGCCCTTTTTCTGATTACGCACGCCATTGATCCTGCTGCGTTTCATGGAGAGATCCACGCAGGTGACCGTACCTGCCTTAGAAGCGGCCACACCAGTAACGGCACCGCAACCAGAACCAATTTCCAGAACCTTAGTCCCCCTCTCAAAAGGATACCAGCTTAAAATATTTTCCCGCTCATGGGCAAGATGGTACATTACTGCCCAATCTCGTTCCTTTGCAATGAGCTGATTATACTCTTCTTCTGGATATTTTTCCACCAGCTCCAAAATCCTGTCCTCAATTGCCCCATCACTATATAAATCTTTTCCTTTATAATACGTATCATTCAGGATAACATTTCCGATTTTTTCCATAATAGCCTATTCATCCTTTCCTCCTGCCAAAATCCCCAGCCGCAGCATTTTTAGTCACTATCTCACAAAGGATCTGTCATTCCCCCAGCACAACACTGGATTCCATATCAAAATAACCTACTGTATTCTTATCTGAAATCACAGTCAGACTACATACATCATACAAACGGTGATGTACCTGGAATGCCTCTTTCTCATATCCGGTACACCCAAAGGATAACAAATATTCTCCTCCTTGCAGCGTCATCCGCTGGGTAAAACTTACTTCTTGGATATCCCCTGCCTGCTTGGGCTCTGGAATCTGCTTTTCCAGCATCGTATTCGTTCCGGTAAGTTCAATTCCCATCAGATTTTTTAACGTAAAGGCAAAAATAGGCTCTGCCACAGCTTCCTGAAACAAGACCTTCATCTTAATCGTACAAGATTCTCCCTTTTGGATAACATTCGTTATCTTACCTGTCTGATCCAGCACGGCAAAATCTATAATTTCCGCCTTCTTATCTCCATATTCCAAAGTCTCTGGATTGATGGAGAGAGCATCCCGCCATTTTCCTCCGGTTTTTTCTGGATTCCAGAGAGAAGTATTCTCTTGCCGCTTGGTCTCTTCCTGCTCCACCAAAGCCATTTTGTAGCGATCCACCGCCTCCTTTGGGGTTCCTTCCATCACTTTCACTCCGTTATTTAAAAGGACTGCCCGGTCACAGTACTTGGTGATACTGCTCAATTCATGGCTTACAAAGAGAATTGTCTTGCCTAATTCCTTGAATTCTTCAAATTTTCGATAACATTTAGACTGAAAAAAAACATCTCCTACCGATAAGGCTTCATCCACAATGAGGATCTCCGGCTCAATATTAATTGCCACTGCAAAGGCAAGACGCACAAACATTCCGCTGGAATAAGTTTTTACTGGCTGGTGGACAAATGCGCCGATATCCGCAAATTCCAGGATTGCATCCATCTTTTTCCCAATCTCTTCTCTGGAAAATCCCATCATAGTCCCCTGCAAATATACATTTTCAATTCCTGTATACTCCATATTAAACCCAGCCCCAAGCTCTAACAATGCGGAAATTCTTCCATCTACCTCTACTTCCCCCTTGGTCTGGCTGATCACACCTGTAATAATTTTTAAAAGAGTAGATTTTCCAGATCCATTTGTTCCTATTATTCCTACGGTCTCCCCTTTTTTTATATCCAGGGTAATATCAAAAAGGGCCGCATGTTCTCGGTAATTCTGCTTCCTGGAAAGCCCCAGAGCATCCTTAAGACGGGCAGTAGAAGTATCATAAAGCTTATATATTTTACTGACATGGGTCACTTTAATTGCTGTCTTTGGCATAATTACTTTCCTCATTTCACTCCATTGGTTATTTATAGCACGTCCGCAAAATGTATCTTTAATCGTTGAAACACGCCCACTCCCAAAAAGCAGACCAATAAGGTAAATACCCAGAAATAAATGGTAAGTCCTGGATGCTCCCAGAACCACACCTTATCAATAAATGCTTCCCGATATCCTGTGACAATATAATACAGAGGATTACATTTTAATAAGACAAGAGCAAATCCTGGTATATTTGCCTTCATATCGTCAAGGTTCCACATAATCGGGGTTGCCCAAACACCAATTTGCAAAGCTATATTTACGATCTGGCGGACGTCTGGAAAAAATACAGACACCGCGCTGGTCAGATAGCTCATTCCCAAGGCCAGCAGCAAAACGCCCATACTGTAATATACAGCCTGTATCACATAAAAATCTGGTGGATATCCATACAGTAAAAATAAACATATGGTAACCACTACAAAAAACACATGCACAAAAATAGAAGAAAATACCTTGACCACTGGCAGGATATCAATATTGAACACCACCTTCTTCACCAGATAATTATACTCCACCAGCACAGAGGTTCCTGCACTGATACAGTCAGAAAAGAAAAACCAAGGCACAATCCCTGCTACCAGCCACAGTACGTAAGGCAAGGGTAATTCTCCTCGTATCGAAGCACGCATTCCAATTGCCTTGTCAAACACAAACCAATAAATCAACACCGTGATCACTGGCTGTACGAAGGCCCATATGGTTCCTAAATAGGAACCAGCAAACTTTGTCTTAAAATCATTCTTAGCCAGACTTTGAATCAACTGGCGATTTTTGATTATCTCTGTAATGATATTTCCTGATGTCTGATTCATATACTATTAATATTCCTTTTCTTTCTACTATTATGTTCCTATAAGTATATCATCTTTCCCCAAAATAAGCAAATTTTCCCATATTTATAAAAAATTAGGAAATTCTTAACAATTCCATGTGAAAACTCCCATTGTTTTTTTTCAGCAATTGTGATACCTTTATTATTAATTCAACATTTATTTTTTTATTATTGTATGGGAGGTCTTAACTTTGAGAAAAACATTAAAAAAAATCACTTCACTGATTCTGACATGTGCCATTCTTTTTTCTGGAATGTTTATTGTCCCCCAGGCAGGGAGCACAGCACAAGCCGCAGCCAAATATTATTTACCCAGTTCCTACCGAAATATGGTATTTTACAGCGCTCCCGATGATTTACCAGCTACCTATGTGACATTAAAGGTTTGCCAGAAAGGTTCTTTCAAAAAACCGAAGGCCTCTTCCATCCGCTCCTTAACCACCAGCGACTCATCTGTGGCAAAGCCCTACATTGACAGATTCGGCAATATTCGAATTTACTTTTTCAAAAAACCTGGTTCTGCCACGATTTCCTTTCGGATTGGAAAGCAGATCTTAAGGTCCAAAATCACTGTAAAGGAATACAGCAATCCATTGAGCAAGTTTAAAATTGGCAAGAAAAATTTTCTTTCCCAGTTTTCCTCCTCTACGGAATACAATTACTTTTATGAAAATCCAATAAACAACCAAACTGTTTCTATCAAAACTGCCAAGGGATGGAAAATTTCTTCTATGAAAATGAAATATGGCTCTGGAACCTATGAAATCAGTTCCTGCAGCAAATCTTCTTTTTCAAAACGGGTAACCTTTGTCAGTGATGCCGACTATATTACTCTGACCATGTATCACGCCAAAACAAAATCATATGTTACATTGACCTTAAACTGTATAAAAGAGTAAAGCTGCCAATGGCAGCTTTACTCTTTTATGGAAAATAGATCCGTTACTTTCTCACTGTAATGGCCTTTCTCCCACTCCATGCACCATATACCTTCTTCCCTCTGGAATCCTTCTTATATGCTCTAACCTGTACATAATACTTCCGATTCTTTTTCAATTTCGTCAAAGTTTTTGCAGTAGACGAAGTAGAAGCGCTCTTTGCCGATTTCATTTTTGCATTGGTTGCATAACGGACTTGATAACCTTTTGCACCGCTAACCTTATTGATGGCAACTTTTATCTTCTTCCCTGAAACATTCGTAAGCTTTTTGATAGACCCTTTTCCTACGCTGACTTTTTTCCACTTTGCATAAAGAGTCATATTCTTGGTAACTGCTTTATTAAAATTCCATTTTTTCGTATATTTGCTGTCCGTATACCAGCCTTCAAAGGTATATTTGCTTCGTTTCGGATTGCTGGGCTTCTTTACGGTCTTACCCCAGACAACTTTTTTAGATGATATGGTCCCATATCCCCTGGTATTAAATTTCACGGTATAGGTCTTTTTCTTCAGGGTATTGGAGGTAATATTACTGTCCCACATAGTGTCACACACAGCAACTGCTTTTACTGTAGTATTATTTTCCACCTCAAATGCACCGGTATAGCGATAGCTTCTGGAGGACGCAGAGGAAGGCTCCACGCCGTCTACCGTATAATAAATATCAGCCCCTGGCGTAGATGTGCTTAATGTAACTATGAATCCCTCTGCGGTATTCGTTTTTGAAATCGTTGGAGCTGCAGCCTTTTGGGAAGGTGTTCCGATGGTCCCAATGGAGGTTACCGTTGCCTTGGAATCCTGGGTAGCATCTGGCGTCAATCCCTGATAAAAAGGTTCTGGCTGATGATATCCGTCCTGATCCAACTCTCCCATAATCATGGCTGTACTACGATTAAAATGCAGATAGATCATTTCCCCATATGCGCCGTCTACATCATCCCAGGTACAATCAATATGATACCAGGAATCATTTAAAGATATCATATTCCACGCATGGGCAGAACTGGTAACGCTTATGGTGTCTACACCTGCGCCATTCATTAAAACTGTAAAGGCTTTGGTATATCCAGCACATACCGTATAATTCTCACAGAATACGCTGTATGCACTTTGATGATACAGGGTATGGGGATTTGTCTGATAAGTGTGGTCATATAATACTTTCTTGCAAATGAGATCGTGAGCAATCTTTGCCTTCTCCACATCTGTCTTCCCTGCTTTTACCTGGGACACCATAGCATCAATCTGCGCCTTCACCTTTGCAGTCTCTGCTGCCCTGGTATTTCCATTGGCAAAGCCATCGTAAATGATAGGGAACATTGCACCGCCACCGCTCGAATAACCATTTCCCAGGAAATAATACTGGGGATTGGAATAGTTAAACATTAAAAATATGTCCCCTGCCCGCTCTCCGGTCAAACCAAAATATGTATAGCTGACTCCTTTCCCTGTGATAGAATAAACTTTACCTTGTACCAATTGTTTTTCTGCATTTTGGAGCCCGCTCAAATACCCTCGGAGTAATTGATCCAGCATATCCCAGAAATTTTTCTCATTTTGTTTCAATCGGTTATAAATATAGTTGGTGGAATAAATATCCCAGGAAGAATCATATTTCTGTGATCCCAAAACCGTGGAACGAGGCATCAGTGTTCCATCTGCATCTTCCTCAACATCCATCACACCCAATGATTCCGCAGTTTCTTCTGATATCTCAACCACCTCTGGGCGTTCCATCCCACCCATTGGCGGCATCCACTCCTCCATCGACTGCTGGTTTGGCGTCCCCGCTTCCTCAGAAGCCAGATCCGCTGGCTCCTCTGATTCTAATTCCACCTGGCTGTCTTCTTGGGTATTTTCCAGGCTCCGCCTTCTCGCCTCTTCTAAAAAATCTGTTTCCCCATCGGATTCCCCGTAAGCATCCATATCTGGCAACTGTGCTTCCTCAGAAGCCCCTTCTGGAAGGTCCGTCTTTGGCAGTTCTATTTTCTCACCAGATTCTTCCCGCCTGGACCCCTCTTCCATTTCAATTCCATGTTCTTCCTCAACTATCCCTTCCACATTCGCTGACGCTGCAAATACCTCTGTAGGAACCATAGAAAATGTCATGATTCCTGCCAGGAAAAATGCTAAAATTCTCTTCTTCATTTACTTATCCTGCCTTTCTTTGCGGCTATTCCCAGGTATTTAACTCTCCTCTTCACCGATTCCTTTTACTGCTTCTCACTTTCCTTGACTGGCACGATTCTTTACATATTCCTCCAGTCCACCCCAAACTTTATCCTTATCCGATAATGTTAAATCTTCCTCTGACATTCCCTCTGGCATAGGCCATTGAACCCCAATCTTACTATCCTTCCACAACAGCCCGCCTTCATCATTGGGATGATAAAAATCTGTCACCTTATAGCAGAATTCTGCATACTCTGAAAGAACCACAAACCCATGGGCAAATCCCTTAGGAATAAAAAACTGCTTTCTATTCTCTGCAGACAAGATTACTCCAAACCATTTTCCAAAAGTTTCAGAACCTTCCCGCAAATCCACTGCAACATCAAACACTTCCCCGTTCACCACGCGCACCAGCTTATCCTGGGGATAATTAATCTGAAAATGCAGTCCCCGCAGTACTCCCTTCTTGGAGGCAGACTGGTTATCCTGTACAAAAGTACAATCAATCCCTGCCTCTGCAAAATCATTGTAATTATATGTTTCCATAAAATAGCCCCGCTCATCTCCAAATACCGCTGGCTCAATTACTTTTAACCCTGCAATCCCATTGCAATGATCTGTTACTTTAATCTTTCCCATTGTTTTTCTCCTTTTGACAGCTCCACTTTCTGCTGCCTTAACTCATTCCCAAATATTTATCGTTTTCAAAGGCCTAAAGCCCCTCTGCGATTTCCATCAAATACTGCCCGTACTCTGTTTTCAGTAATGGCTCTGCCAGCTTCTTTAACTGCTCCACATCAATGAATCCCCGCTTATAAGCAATTTCTTCGATACAGGAAATATACAACCCCTGACGTTTCTGGAATGCAGATACAAAATCTGCGGCTGCCAGCAGCATATCATGATTCCCTGTATCCAGCCAGGCAAATCCCCGGCCTAAGGTTTCCACTTTCAGATTTCCTCTCTGCAAGTATTCATTATTCACGCTGGTAATCTCAATTTCCCCTCGGGCAGAGGGCTTCACATTCCTCGCAATTTCCACCACATCGTTATCGTAAAAATATAATCCTGGCACTGCATAATTAGATTTTGGATGCTCTGGCTTTTCTTCAATTGAAATAGCAGTTCCGTCTTCTGCAAATTCCACCACGCCATATTCCCGTGGATTTCTTACATAATATCCAAAGATTGTGGCTCCTGGCTGACTCTCGGTACGCTCTGCGGCCTCCTTCAACACTTTGGAAAAGCTTTGTCCATAAAAGATATTATCTCCCAACACCAAAGCCACTGCATCTTTTCCAATAAATTCCGCTCCAATCACAAAAGCATCTGCAAGTCCCCGAGGCTCCTCCTGCACTGCATAAGCAAACCTCATCCCAAGCTGGCTGCCATCTCCCAGCAGATTTTCAAACACTGGCAAGTCTCTGGGTGTGGAAATAATCAATACCTCACGAATCCCTGCAAGCATCAACGTAGACAAGGGATAGTAAATCATTGGCTTGTCATACACAGGCATAATCTGCTTGGAAATTGCCTTTGTCAATGGGTACAACCTGGTTCCGGAACCTCCGGCTAAAATAATTCCTTTCATAGAGCTCCTCCAAATACGTTATTTTTAGCTTATTCTAGCATTTTTTTCCTATGTATGCAAGGCGTATCACGTTTTTCGATACATGCCTGTAATTCTGGAGGATTTATAACCTGGAACAATTTTTTTCCAGGATTTCGCTCCCAGCATCCCCAGGTATTTCTTGGTATATTTCGTAGATTTGGAAGTATCCATGTATTTAAACACATTGAATGCCTCTTTTCCGGAAATTCCCATGCTCAATCCCTGAGCAACCTCTACCGGATGATCCGCATAGCTTCTTATAATAAAAGCGTCTATCATAGGATTGCAGGCTGCAATGTAATAACTGTAGGCAAGAGCCGCTGCCTGATTTGCCTGCCCCCAGGTGGAAGAATATCCCTGCTCTGACAAAATAATCCGCACAGAGGAGCCATAGGTCTTTTTGATGTAATTGGTCAACACCTTTATGTTTTTCATTGTAATGTAAGGTGTACTCACATTATTGGTAATTCCAAATCCATCCCAAAAATTGGTATAAGTCAATGGGCTGGAATATGCATGGTAGGCCAGATTCCATTTCAATCCCTTTTGAATATTTTTTAACTGCTTGACAAAAGCAGCAATGGAATATTTCACGCTGTATCCCCCGGATACTGCAGTATTCCAGTAATTATCCATACAGATAAATAAACGTGCATTGGAGTACTGACTGCGAACCCCGTAATATAATGCCCGAAATGCATAGGCATATGCTTTGAAATAAGCCTTCTCCGACATGCTTCCTTTGTAATGCCAGCCTGCTGGGTTATTGATCTCATTTCCAAGAATCCAGTTGGATACATAGCATTCCTTCCTACCAAATATCATGCCAAGATAAGAAAAAATAGCTTCCATTTTCTCTCTAGAGGAATTACTGGTCACATTCCAACTATAGTATGGCGCAGCGCCTGCCACCCTTGCCTTAGGAGCAATTAAATCCGTTTGCCCAGGGGTCCAATCCAGCATTACCTGTGCAGTCACCACAATATTCCTCTTATTACATTCCATAACAATCTGCCGGTAAATATCCATTCCATTAAAATAATAGGTCTTTCCGTTATATTTGTAAGGCACTGTACCATTGTTGCATACCATGGAAACGGTAAAATTCATAAAATTTTGTTTTGCATCACAGGAAAGAACTTCATCCAATGTACTGGAAAACTGAATTCCCTTTTTGGTCTTCCCAGGCTTATATTTTGACTTATTTGATGCTGCTTTCTCCGGATTGTTCACATAAGAAGTCCCGCTGAGCAGATGATATTTCCCACTTTTTTTCACAGCTATCCCAAACATGGAAGTGACATATCCCTGGTTTTCCGCAGTTTTCAAGTTAAACGTAATTTTTGTCTTCTTGTAAACCTTGGCAGCTGCTTTGTATACATTCTGGCTCATGGGATTCATATATACCAGATAATAGTAATCATCGGAGCTTGCAATCCGCTTTTTAATGGTAGCCTTCACTGTCACCTTCCCAGTTCCAGTGGCTTTACAGCTGGTGATTTTTGCAGAGCCCTTTGTGGCTTTTGTGGTGCATTTTTTCCACTTTGCATATAACTTTAAATTTCCGGTATTTCCTTTTTTTATCTCTCCAATCCTCTTTTTCAAGCTGGATGTTTTGTACCACCCATCAAAATCATATCCCTTCCGGGTAGGTCTTGGAAGGGTAAAAGCATTATTTGCCGTATATGATTTCTTGGGGGATTTTGGCATCTTTCCCCCTCTGGGATAGTATGTAATCGTATATTTTACTGCCTTCCATTTGGCGTATAACGTTACTGTATCATCCTTTTTTGTGGTAAGATTGCTTACCTTCGCGCCATTGGAATAGCTCTTTCCTTTCCCATCCTTGCTTGTATTCCATCCTGCAAAGGTAAATCCCTTCTTTTTAAATTTATTTTTACTCAAACTGCTGGCAGTTCCATAGAAATGGCTGCTGACTGCCATAGTTCCGCTGGTTGCACCATTCCCATCATACTTTACTTTGTATGGATTGCCCGACCACACTGCATAGAGAACTACTGTTCCGCCGTCTTCATCTGTAAGGGATTTGACTTTTTCCTTATCTGCATAATTAATTCCCTTTCCATCCGGCCTTGTGTTCCATCCAACATAAGTGTAACCTGTTCTCTTAAATTTATTCTTTGGCAATGTTTTGTTTTTCCCATACTCCACCGCTACATCACTCATTTCCCCGGTTCCGCCGTTGGCATGAAAACGAATGGTATAAGCTCCCCGTTTCCAGGTTGCCTGAAAGGTGATTTCCGCCCCATCCTGATTGGAAAGATTTAAAACGGAAGCCCCTTGTAAATAAGTGTAAGACACACCTTCAATTTTACAGGTCCATCCGGTAAACACATATCCTTTTCGAGTAAATGTATTGGTTGCTAAAGCTTTTTCCTCATCATACCGGAACACCTGGGGGGACATTTGTCCGGTTCCTCCTCCTGCCGTAAACTTTATGGTATAAGTGATGGGCGCCCATACTGCTGTCCATGTCAAATCGGATTGCACAGGCTGGGGATTGTTCAGATCATACTGCTGTCCTGCTTCATCCACCCAGCACTGAAATTTATATCCTGTCTTTGCGGGGATTGGAATCTGTTGGGACTGAATGGTTTCCCCTTTTTTTACTTTCATCTCTACAGATGTTCCTGAGATTCCTGTTACTGTACCGCCGGCAAAATCAAACTTAACGGTACATTCCTCTTTTTCTGCATCACCACCGCTTACATCGCTTGGTTCATCTGGCTGGGTTTCATTTTCTCCTTCCAGCTCCACTCCACCTGGCTCCGCTTTCTGAACACTTCCCATTGCATATAAAGGCTCCACTTCTGTACAAAACAGAAGAATTACCGCTAAACACAAGGATATCATTCTTTTTTTCATCGTTCATCCCTCTTCTTTCTTCTTTGGCATCCACTGTCCTAATTTTTTTAAATAAGGAAATATATATTCCATTGTAATCGGCTCCTTTAAGAAAAGCAGCACAATTCCATAAATACCAAAAAACAATGCCGCCGTAGCCGCCAAAATTACAAAACAGCTCTTTTCCAATGAAAACATTCCACTCACCACAGGTGCAAGAGCATATCTGACCACCCAGGCAGCGAGAGATGCTGGCAAAAGTCCTGCTATGTAATAAAATAATTTAAAATCTTTTTTGACTTCTGCCAGAAATGTTCGCAGTACCTGCATCTGTACCAACACAACTACCCATTCTGCCGCCAGGGTTCCGATGGACGCACCGGAAGCTCCAAGCTTTGGAATCAACAGTATATTCAAAAGTAAATCTGTGATGGCTCCTGCAATCATAGACGTGAGCACTTCCTGCTCCCGGTCCGTAGGAACAAGAATCTGCATCCCTAAGATATTTGACAGCCCAATGAAAATCACCGTAGGCATAATCAAACGCATGGGCCAGGCTGCTGGCTGGTAAGCTGTCCCAGACAGCAAACCAATGCTTTCCTCTGCGAACATGGTAAAATACACGGTTAATGGCAAAGACATCAGTGCAACAAACCCAAGAGCTTTTGACGCCATCCGCTTAAACTCCTGCTGCATTCCCTTTTCTATATAATAGGAAAGCCTTGGCAGCAAAACCGTACCGATTGAGGTCACAAGGCTTGTCACAATCGTCTTAATTTTTACTGCTGCATTATAATAACCAGCCTGTTCATCACCGCTGATAAATTTCAACATAACAATATCCAGGTTCGTATAGATACTAGTGGCAACGGTCATAGCACAAAAAATCCCAATGGGTTTTAAGTGTTTGCGAAAATTATAATTTCCAACAGGCTTCAAACTAATATATTTTCCTAGCCGTAGAAAATTAAATAGGTAAGATCCCACATTGGATATTACAGTAATCCCACCATAGATAATATAATCCCCGGTATCATGTACAAAAAGGAACATCAATATGACGCCAATTACCTTAAATATCAAAGAAATCACGGTAATATAAGCATACTCCTCTAACGCGGAATATAACCAGTTTACCCCTATCATATTCAGAAGAATCGTTGTACTTATAACCAAAAGAAGGGTCCGGTCCTCTGCAAATTTAGGAACAAGATACAGCGAAGCTCCAAAAGCCCCATAAACCAGAACGGTCATAATAATATTTATAAATAAAATTTCCTGTACCGTTCTAGAGAGCTTCTCTTTGTCATCCCGAACCTGAGCGCAGGCCCGAATACCATAAGTAGGTATCCCTAACATGGAGACCATGGAAAAATAGGTAATCACCGCTGTGGCTGATGCAATTTTTCCATTTCCCACTGGAAGGAGCACCCGGGAGACATAAGGAAACGTAATCAATGGAAATATAAATGCAGATGCCGTCAAAATGAAATTCATAATGAAATTAAAGGTTACAGAATGTTCTTTTTTCATTTTTATTGCCAATACCCTTCCTACAAAAGCATATCCTATGGTGTCTAATTCTTTCCGCAAAGGCTGCAGTCAAAACGGTCCACCGCAAAATTCCTGTTATAATATGGGTCCCCCATCTCAAAAATATGCTTCCATCTCTTTTCAAAATACATGGTTTCATTGTTGAATCTTTCTATTTTATCCTGTGTAGTATCGCTTCCTCTTGATTTTGATTCATAATGGAATAATTCTGCAAATGGGTTATACACAATCAGCTTCCCAAGCTTACGAATTCTCAAACACAGGTCAATATCATTAAATGCCACCGCAAGGTTCACATCAAACCCTTCCACTTCCTCAAATTCCTTTTTTCCTATCATAACACAGGCAGCAGTAACCGCGCTATAGTCCTGCTGGGTAATTACCCTGGCAAAATATCCCACCTGGCTATGGGGAGTATTGGAGAAAATATGCCCTGCAATGCCCCCAAGTCCAATGATCACTCCAGCATGCTGAATCGTGCCGTCTTCAAAATAAAGCCTTGCCCCAACTGCGCCTACATCCTCCCGCATGCAAAAACCTAAAAGCTCCTGTATACAATCCTCATTGATGATTTCTGTGTCATTATTCAAAAACAGGAAATAATCTCCCTTGGCTTGTGCTGCACCATAATTGTTGATGGCAGAATAATTAAATTTATCCTTCCAATAGAGTACCTGCACTTTGGCATTTTGTTTTTCAATGGAATCATAATACGCAAAAGTCTCTTCCTCTTCGCTGTTATTTTCCACAATCAAAATCTCATAATTCTGGTAGGTGCAGTGAGCAATGGAATCCAGACACTTTTTCAGGTCATCGACATGATCTTTATTGGGAATGATAATAGATACCAAGGGTTCTTCCTCCAGTGTATAATGGGTACGGTACACACCGAGACATTCCGTTTGGCTGACTTTGGTATTCTTCCACCCAATCCGGTTATAATGTGCCTGAATTGCACGAGCTCCTGCTTCAAAGGCATACATCTTGCTCTCAGGATTCTCTGCTGTAGAATCCTCATGAGCCCGCCAATGATACAATATCTTTGGAATATGATAAATGTGTTCTGCCACCTCGGAACACCTCAGCACAAAGTCATAGTCCTGCGCCCCGTCAAACTCAGGATTCAGCTTACCTGCCTTTTCCAATACAGACCGCTCCACCACCACCAAATGGCAGAAATAGTTGGTAGAGTTCAACAAATCCTTATTAAAATCCGGCTTAAAATGGGGCTGGAAATACCGTTTTCCCTCTCCATCCACTTTATCCTCATCGCTGTACACCATTTCCATATCTGGATGGGTATTCAAAACCTTGACACATTCATAAAGAGCATCTGGCGTCAACAAATCATCATGATCTGCAAATCCAATAAAATCCCCAGTAGCTATGTCAATGGCCCGGTTTGTGTTTTCTGAAATGCGCAATTGTTCTTTGTTATATACCACTTTAATTCTTGAATCCGACTTTTCCAGCTTCTTTAATATTCCCAAAAGAGGGGAATCTTTTCCGCTTCCATCTGAGAAGCATAATTCCCAATTGGCATACGTCTGCCCCTTTAAGGAATCTACCAGCTCCAGCAGATACTTTTTAGGGGTCTTATATAATGGAACCACCATGCTAATTTTGGGTTCTTTGGGAAACTGGTGTTTTTTCTGTTTTTCCAAGGTTTCCTGATCTGGCAAATGCTTTTCCAGCCATTTCTGGTAATCCTCACCCCCATGCTTGGTCAACTTTTCCTTCACCCGCTTCAAAGTGATTTTCAAGCCAAACCGCTTCCAGTAAGAACCTGTCTTTTTCACATTCAAGCAAGCCTCCTCTGCAAATTCTTTCACTTTGGAAGGATGTAACGGCAATACCTCCTGAATGGTATGTTTTCCATAGCCAAAGCATATCCTTACTTTTTTCTCTTCCCCTTTCTGATAAACAAGCTGGAATCCTTTTACATTTTCCGGGACAGCCTCTGGGAAAGCTTCAATCACATCCCGCCGATAGCCATACTTAAGCTCTGATGGTACCGCCTGTCCATGCTTATCTAAAATATCCACCTTCACACCGCCAATATCAATATACCAGCCAGTAATTTCAACCCTTCCATTCACCTCTGAAATATTTTCAATGGTATAACGCAGGTCCTTGCGGTATTTTAAAAGTTTCCCCATTCCAATATGATAGACTCTTCTCCTTCTCTTTCCGTCATGCTCATAAATCTCCAGCTTCTTCTTCGATTCCAGATTTTCTGGAAGTCTGCCAGAAAATGTGTATTCTGTATTGACCAGATAGGGATACTTCGCGTACATCCTGCGGACCTCCACTCCCTCTCGCACTTTTCGGCTCAAAGGCACACGTTCCCCATCGATAAACAACGCAATCTTGTTGCTGCCCATTTTATTTTTGGAGTAAACTCCTCGAAACACAAACACATCCTTATCGTCCAGGTGGAAATGTGTTTCCATAATTTCAAATCTATTATCCTTGCTTTTCATGCTCGTTTCTCCCTATTTTAAATATTGAATACAATCTATCTATTATGGTATAATATCATATAATATCGTTGATATTATACGCGCCGAAGTGCAATACCCGTGATTTTCAAGGAGGTTTCCCATGCATACTGCACCAACTGTCAACATTTTATTAGCTACATACAACGGAAGCAAACACATTCGCAAACAATTAGACAGCCTTCTAGCACAAACGTATCCCCATATCACCATCTACATCCGTGATGACGGCTCTCAGGATAATACCGTTGAAATTGTCAAAAAATATATCGCTGACAACTCTTCCACAAAAAAAATTACCCTTCTTGACAATGACGGCGTCAACTTGGGATGTCCGGCATCCTTCTACCAAATCCTAAAAGAATGTAAAACAGCGGATTACTACGCATTCTGTGATCAGGATGATGTGTGGTATCCTGATAAAATCAAATGGGCTGTGGAGAAACTATCCAAATCCCCTCAAAAAGTGAAACCCTTGGTCTATTTTTCCGCTTATGAATATTATACGGATACCGGAAAATTCTTACGCCAGTCCCCACCTCAGAAAAAACATATCACCCTTACAGATGTTCTTTACTATACGCCTGCTTCTGGTTTTGTCCTGGTCTTTAATGAAGCAGCCCGTCAAGAACTGATTCTTTCTGTTGCTCCCGGAAAGGAGCTTCATGACCGCTGGCTTCTGAGAGGAGCCGCATGTTTTGGCTCTATTATTTATGATCCCCGTTGTTCTGCTGCCCATATCCGTCATGCCAAAGCAGTGACTGCGGAAGATTCTGGTAATTCCAGCCTGATTCGAAGCTTTCTCAAAAATGAAATCTGTGGCACTGCCATGTGTGACAGCAAAAAATACCTGCAGCATTTTCAGAAAACCTTTCAAAAAAGACTTGGCAAATCACAGCGAAAAATTTTGGCCCTTTTTACTGCTCCAAACACCCTAACGCGCCAAATCCGAAAACTTTTTTATCCCAGACGGCTGCGTGCCCGTTTTGCTGGTGAAATCGCTATCCGCATCTTGTTTTTGATTGGGAAAATCTAAAGGGTTTTCCCTTTTTTTCGAAATGTAAATCTTCCATCCCCTTCCCAAAGGTTGGGGTTGTATGCCAGGTCCCCATGTTTCCATTCCCCTTCCCACTTCTTCTTGAGCTGGGACAGATCCTTGGGGTTCATTTCATAAGAACCCTGTTTCTTTTTGCACAGGATTTTCAGCTTACTATCTGCTACTGTTTCATAACCGCAGCCTCGCATCCGTGCAAAGAAATCTACTTCTCTTGCAGGAAAGGAAAGACTCTCTGAAATCCGCCCTGCTGCTTCCCATGCTTCCCTGGAAAACATAACAAAATCCAACGGAAGGGTACTGACATTTTCCGAAAGATCCGCTCGGTGGCAATATCCTCGGTAAATTTCCGGCAAACCTTCAAACAAAGGGTATACATTTCCTTCTTTTGATACCATCATACCACTCATTAAAATTTTCCGTTTCCTGTTAAGAATGCACCCAGAGACAGCTCCAATACGCTTTTCCTGACAAAAGCTTAAAAGCTCCTCCAGCCAATTTTCTCCCTCTGGTTCCATTCCTTCCCCCACCATTACAATATAGTCTTCCTTTGTCTCTTCTATTTCTCTATTGTTCTGGTTTGGCGCATAATAGTAAGAAGCCTTGGTCCATTTTGAAACCTTCGTCCGATCCTTTAGCCATTTTCGCTGTTTCTCACCTGCTGCAAGCACCGCCACAGACATCCTTTTGTTTCTCACATATTTGATACGATAGATTCCCAAATCTTTTGTAAGAGCTACTTTCCCCTCCACTCCCTGACCTTTCAGATAAGCATGGATTGCCTTTTTCCCATTTTCATAAGCATACCTCTTGGAACCAGGATCGTATGCCGTAGAGGATGGATGAATGCGCCAATGGTACAGCACCTTGGGAACATGGTAAAAGCTTGCGCCCTTACTTTTACACCGCAAAACAAATTCATGATCCTGCGCTCCATCATAAGCGCCATCCAATCCCCCAGCCTTCGTTAAAATTTCCCTGGAAAACACAAGAAAATGACAAATATAATTGTTTCGCCGCAGCAACTCCTCATTGTAATCTGGCTTAAAGCTGGGATCACAGTAAATACCCGAATCCCCTACCATCTTATCCTCATCAGAATACAGCATATCCGGCCGTGGATTTGCCTCATTCAAAGCTTTTACCATTTCATATAATGCATTCGGCGTTAATAAATCATCATGATCCAGCAATGCCAGATATTCCCCTGTGGCCATCTCAAATCCCCGATTGGTATTTTCAGAAATTCCTTCATTTTTTTCAAGCCTCTGGTAAGAAATGCGGTCATCCTGATAGCTTTTCAATACATTCACTACCGCGTCTGTTCTGCTGCCATCTGCCAGACATAATTCTAATTTCCCATAAGTCTGGCACAAAACAGAATCTAAAAGCTGACGCAAAAAAGTTCTGTCCGTTTCGTAGGTAGGCACTATGATACTGATCAACGGCTCATATTCCCATTTCTTCTGCCGCTGAGCCAAAAGCTCTTCCTCAGATGGAAAATAGCTGTCCAGGCATTTTCGGTATCGCCTGTTCCTGGTTTGAAAATCACACCACTCCCGGAACCTATAATAAAAATCCCGAAGCCCATATTGTTTTAACAGGGCAAAGCCCATACTTGCCTGTGTTTTAAAGTCCATAGCTGCCTCCTTTCACCGTTTTTGCTCCCTTACGTCTCCTTACCTGTTGACAAATCATTTCGATACATTTTATCACAGACAACATCCCTGCAAGATTAAACAACGGATATGCTGCACTTAGATACATATAACTAATGGAAGGACAATTTTCCAAATGGGTTACTGCCACTCCTGCAAACAATACCAGTAAGCTGAGCATAATACCAGTAATCACCAGCCATGCATTTCCTATATGGTGAGATTCTTCCTTCGGTAAATCGGAATGCGGGTCCCTTTCTGTTACACCATCACGCTTTTTCTGGAACCATCCCCATATAGCCAAAACAGTAAACACAACATAGGATGCCAGGCCACTCCAAGCCAAACCATTTCCAATTCCATGGTATATATTGTTTATCACATTGCACCTTTTTACTGCCCGCTCTGCCTTTTCATGATTTTCCTGCATTTTATCATTGTTGAAATACCCATCAATAGAACCAATGCAATTCTTCTCATCCATCTCCTGCAATCCTGCATTGGAAAATCCAGTTCTAGAGATTTGCTTACTACCTTCATATGCAGTAATGTAAAACTCAGGAGATTCTTCCTCACCTTCATAGTCCCATTCCAGTTCAAAACGGCACTTGTCTGCTCCCTTTACATTATGGTAATTTTCTCCTACATCTTCGCTTTCATAGAATTTTATCTGCTCCAATCGATTTCCCGCTTCGTCCTCCATATAAACCTTCAGGTTCTTCAAATCATAGCCCGGATATGCAATCCACCCCACACAATAGTAGTCTGTGTCTATCGGATTGTAATAAGACTTCTCACGGGTAATTGTCTCAAATGCCCGGCTTCCTACCATACTGTTCTTCTTCAATGCACAGGTACCAGAATACATATCCTGGTGGCTGGCCACATAACTCCAGATTGTTCCAATGGTTTCCACCAGTTCCTGACCTTCTTTTGGAGTGGACAGGTGATAGGAATCTAAAAACGTTTTTTCCTTTAATTGGATCTGTCCAGCATTCACAGCAGCCATCAATTCTTCATAAACCTTCCGGTAAAATTCATTGACTGACTGGTAATCCTTATAATGCCCCGCCTCTGCAACTGCCTCAATCAAAGCCCACCCAATCCAGCCATCTTCTACATTCCCGTCTCCAGGATGGGTGTCATACTCATCATATTCATCCATTTGCGCTTCCACTTCCTCTTGAATGGTGGAAAGGGTGGGAGAAAGGCTGCACAGCCTTTGAAATGTCTTCCTGGAAAGACTGATATTCTCGGTAGAATCTTTCGCATCTATTCCAGTCATCAGAGATGTTGCAGGGCCATAGTAGGCAATCCTTGGCCCTCCATAAACCTTTGTATTCACTATATCCACAAAATGTGATGAAAATATGATACCCAAAAATGGAAGGATTAATAATGCCATCCGAAAGCATATTTGAATATTTCCTCTCCAAAAATTATACTGCTCACATGATTCCGGGGATAGCACAAACATTTTTCTGTTTTTTATTATAATAACAGCCGTTGCCAAAAGTACCGCTAAGGTAAAGGGAAGTACCCAGATGGTATCGCTTTTGGTCTCCCACAAATATCCCAAACTCCCTGCTGCCAAAATAGTCCAAATACAATTTCTTAGAAATGATTTTTCTGCTATTTCAAAATACAGGTTCAGCAGGCTGCCAAACACCCAAAGGGTCAAGGCAGCAGCAAAACCATTGCGGTATACTCTCTGTCCGGTATGGATTGCCACCATAACAGGGTGAAACAATGTCACAGCATAAATGATACACAGCACCCATTTCTTTTTCACCACATGACTGATGGCATATAATAGAATAAGGCTCCCCAAAATATACAGCAGATTTGTCGCCATGATATAGGGCAGCCTCAAACGATGAATTACTGCAAGATAAATAGAAAAACCAACTTCCTTTGTAAAAATATAACAGGAAAATGGACCTGTCCATTTTCCCCCTAGTAGATTCAACGCCCAATTTGTCAATAACGCATCATCACAGCCTGCAGACACCAACGGGTAAATCACCAGACCACGAAGCATCCACAACCTTACCAAAGATAATCCCATGATTACGATTAGAAAGCTTTTTGACTTCCATAATAACCCTGTGTTCTGTTGGACGACAGACTGAATCTGATGCTTTATCCCTTGTTTCTTACTCATCCTAAATTCCTCTCTACTTATGCCTGATATGCAAAATACCAATAAAAAAGCTGCCAAATACCACTTCAATTCCCACCACAATCAATAGCATAGCAGGAATGGTGATCCGCATCATATTTTCTGGTGATAGTCCTCCAAAACCGGTATTTCCCCAGATACAGAACGCCACAATGGTAATTACAATTCCGGCCAAAAACAGCAAAAGCCCTATCACAACTCCCCGTTCTGTCGAGGTTTCTTCCAACCAGTGATCCAACTTGCTTTCTGTGGGAATGAACCCTGTCACACTGGCATAAGAACGGACAAATAAGGAAAACATTACAAGGTTAACCCCTACCATCATAGCGGCTGCAGAATACATCAAGGTATGAACCCCCAGTCCTACAGACCCGATCCGAATATTTCCAAGGCTCAGTACTACCGTAAAAATCAATCCCAGGAAAAAGAGAATCAGCCCTGGATACATAAACAGCCAGTTGGGGCTATGCATCAATAAAAATTTCAGGTGCCGCCAGCCATCGGACCAGCTTCGCAGATGCGGAGCATGGGAACGCCCATCTTTTTTCAAGGTAGTGGGCACTTCTGCAATTTTTAGATGGTTTAAGGTTGCTTTTACCACCATCTCACTGGCATATTCCATACCAGTAGTCACCAGTCCCAGTTTTAAGATAGCTTCCCGGTTATAGCCTCGCAATCCACAATGGTAATCCCCAATTTTACATGGAAAAAACAGCCTTGCAATAAAAGATAATACGGGATTACCCAGATATCTGTGAAGAGGCGGCATAGCTCCTGGTTCGATCCCGCCTTTGAAGCGGTTTCCCATCACCAAATCATATCCTTCCCGCAATTTCTCTACAAAAGGCCCAAGATGCAAAAAATCATAGCTGTCATCTGCATCCCCCATAATCACATATTTTCCAAGAGCGCCATTACAGCCTCCAATCAGAGCTGCTCCATAACCCTTTTCTGGCACATTTACGACTCTTGCCCCATTTTCCACAGCAATCTGCCTGGAACCATCGGTACTTCCGTTGTCCGCAATCACAATCTCACCTTTGACGCCGCTTTCTTTTAGATAAGTCTTAGCTTTTCCAATGCAGGTCGCCAGGGTCTCCGCCTCATTCAGACAGGGCATAAGTATCGTAAGTTCGTACTGTTCACTCATTCTATTTCTCCTTATTATTCAATGGTATTGGATTCTTCACCCTTAATATAAAAACGCATAATAAAGCTTGCAATCCATTTGGGCCAGAATTTCAGGAACATTTCATAATCCTCCTGTGCTCTGACATTTCCATTATTAATGGTTACAGAAGTCTCCGATTCCACATGAATCCTGTGAAAAGTTAGGGGTGATTTCTCATAGACAAATTCACCCTTTTCTCTGGATAAAATTTCCCATGCCTGCCAGTCAATATTACTTTTAAATCCTGGAATAAATACAATGGCAGGCAGATCATCCTTTATGTAAGTTACAGAAGGACAGGAAATGGGATTCCCCATAGACAAAATCCTCCTGCGCACAAAACGATTTCCGTGAAAAGCTTTGATTCTTAACGGCAACAACATGAGACGCTTAATCCTCAAAAGCTTATTCCCGGAAACTACCCGGCCTTCCCGCAATTCATTGTAATCGGTAAAATAAATCAGCGGATGCTTTGCTCCATTTACTCCCTCTAACATTTTTTTCACATACTCTGGACGATACATATCATCCTGGTGCGCCAGGGTAATCAGTCTGGTTTTGCAATGATGATATGCAAAATTCCAGTCATTGGCAATTCCTGCCGCACCATGGTTGATAAACAAGGGAATCTGATACTCTTTTGCCAAATTCCTAATATGGTCATTATCGGTGGAGGTAGTTATAATAATATTAGTACTTATCGTCTGCTTCTTTAATGATTCAATACATTCTCGCAGGAAAGGACTTTCCTTGTAGGCGCATATTGCGAATGTATGGTCTTTCGCTCCAAATTCCATATTCTGTCTTCCTATTTATCCTGATACATCTCTTCATAATATTTCTGATAATCGCCGCTGGTAACATTTTTCATCCATTCCTCATGCTCAAAAAACCATGCAATCGTCTTTTTGATTCCTTCCTTAAACATAGTTTCTGGTTCCCAGCCAATTTCTGCCTTAATCTTATCTGGTGCAATGGCATATCTTCGATCGTGGCCCTTCCGGTCTTCCACATAAGTAATCAGATCTGTACTCACCAGCTCTCTTCTAGGATCTCCTTCTGGCAGCATTTCCTGCAATGTCTCAAGAATAATATGGATAATCTCAATATTCTGCTTCTCATTGTGACCACCAATATTATAAGTCTCACCTAATTTTCCATGCTCCTGCACCATATCAATTCCCTTTGCATGGTCATCCACATAGAGCCAGTCCCTGACATTTTTTCCATCGCCATATACTGGAAGCTTCTTTCCCTGTAACGCATTGTTGATAATCAGCGGAATTAGCTTTTCCGGGAATTGATAAGGACCATAGTTATTGGAACAATTGGTGATATTTGCCGGAAAATGATAGGTATCAATGTATGCCTTTACCAAAAAATCCGAACTCGCCTTACTTGCAGAATAAGGACTGTGGGGGGCATATGGAGTGGTTTCATAGAAATAACTTCCATCATCCTCTAAGGAGCCATATACCTCGTCCGTGGACACATGAAGAAACTTTTTTCCCTCCAGAAAGGTTCCATCCTCCTGTTCCCAGGCTTCCTTTGCACAATTGAGCATTACTGCCGTTCCCAATACGTTGGTCTGCACAAATATCTCAGGGCTCTTAATGCTTCTGTCCACATGGCTCTCTGCTGCAAAATGCACCACACGGTCAATATCATTTTCTGCAAAAATCTTACGGATTGCCTCTTTGTTGCAGATATCTGCCTTTACAAAAGTATAATTCTCTTTAGATTCCACATCCTTTAAATTTTCCAGATTCCCGGCATACGTCAGCTTGTCCACATTGATAATCCTGATTTCATCACCATATTTGCGGAACATATATTGAATATAATTGGACCCAATAAAGCCGGCTCCGCCTGTTACCAGATAAGTTTTCATATTAATTTCTCCTCTTTCATCATATTTGTATCACATTTGATTCTTAAAATAATATTAATGTTTTTCTATTCTTTTATAGAGTCTATATAGTTTTTTAATGCTGTCTGCCAGTCTGCCATTTCAAAATTACTGGTCAGCTTTATCATATAATTTTCCAGAACAGAATAAGCCGGACGCTTCGCCTGGTTTGGGTTATCCTTCACATATTCCTCTGTAGTCACTGGTTCTACGATTGTGCTTTTTCCCGCTAATTTGAAAATCTCTTTGGCAAAGTCTGCCCAACTGCAGCTTCCCTCACAGGTAGCATGGAACAATCCATAATTCTCTGTAGGCTCCAAAAAGTGTATCATTTTTGCCAATTCCTCTGCGCTGGTAGGACTTCCTAGCTGATCCTTTACCACACGCACCTTCTCATGGTTCTCTGACAAACGCAGCATTGTCTTGACAAAATTTTTTCCTTCTCCATACAACCAAGCTGTCCGTAAAATAAAGAAACGGTCTGCAAAATCTTTGACAAAATTTTCCCCTTCCAGCTTCGTCTTTCCATAAGCGCTATTAGGACCTGTGGCATCAAACTCCGTGTAGGGTCTTGTCCCATTTCCATCAAACACATAATCGGTAGATACATGAATGATTTTTGCTCTTCCTTCAGCGGCTGCAATACTTAAATTCCTAGGGCCAATGGCATTGATCCGATATGCGCTGTCCCACTGCTGTTCACAAAGGTCTACGGCTGTATGCGCTGCACAGTTGATAATCACATCTGGTTTTGTTTCACGCACAAAACTCATAACCTGATCAATGTCTGTGATATTCAAAGCGCTAACGCCTTCTCCTGCCTGCACATCCGTATTGATCAATTCCACGGTACTCTTGTCATATTCTTTGTTCAATGCTCTTCCTAGCTGTCCGCCGCAGCCTGTAATCAATATTTTTTTCATCATTTCCTCCATATTATAACATTCTGTTTATCAGAAATAATATTCTCATGATAACCTCATCCAATACACTCTGACGAAACATTTCTCGATTTCCAAGGAGTCTTATCCTGCCAGGGAGCTTTTCTGCTGCTAATATCTTTTGCACCAAAGCATCCTTTTTTTTGTCTCCCTGATATAGCCTGGAAAAATCTGTAAGCTGCCCTTTTAGTTTTCCATGATTTTTTCTCAAATAGGCGGCTTTTGACTGCACCGCACCCCAGAAACCGCCTTTTGCTCCTACTACATTCTGTCCATGCTGCCGGTACAGAATATATGCATGGCTGTCAAATATTACACTTCCTACATAAGATGCTGCCAGATAGGTCCACCAGTCATGGAGAATTGCATGTTCTGGGAGCCTTGCCGATAAAATATCAGCAAGTTCCCTGTTCAGCACTGCCGTACACCCAGTACAGATACATTCTACCACTGCATTTCCAAATCCTGGCCTGAGCTGTGTTTGATTCTGCTTTTTCATAGGGCAAAGATTTCGATCCACCAGAATCTTATTGCTGCAGTATAAGGCAGGACCCTTTTCTTTTTTCAGCCTGTCAACCGCAGCCTCAATCTTATTCTCCAGCCACACATCATCTTGGTCACAAAAAGCCACAAATTCTGCGTCACTTTTTTTTAATAATTCAAAAAAACTTTTTGCAACACCCACATTTTTTCCTGGATAATACCGAATATTATCATATTTTTCACTGTAATGTTCTAGTATTTTTTGTGTATTATCTTTCGAACCGTCATCCCGGACAAGAATCTCCAAATTCTTCCAGGTCTGCCCAAGAAGGCTCTCCATCTGTTCTTCCAAAAACTGCTCTCCTTGATACGTGGACAACAGAACCTGTACCTTTTCCATACCTTTTTACTATTCTCCCAGGCCGCTCTCTACCGCATTTACAACTGCGGCAAGGGCTTCTTCCTCATCCTCGCCTTCACACACAAACTCTATGGAATCACCAGATTTGATACATGCTCCCAGCACGCTTAACACACTTTTTGCATTGGCTGTTCCGCCTTTAAAATTAAACGTAATCAATGATTTAAATTTCACTGCTTCTTTACATAAAATTCCTGCTGGCCGTAAATGTAAACCGGTAGGGTTTTTAATTTTCACTTTCTGACTAACCATTTTCCTTCCTCCAATACAGTTTTCACCATTGGGATGTGTCCCTCCTTATGGTAAACTACAACATATTCTTCCTAATTAAGTCTGCCAGTTCTTTTGCATCGCGGTTGATCTCCCCTTGATCCTTTCCCTCTATCATAACACGGACCATTGGTTCTGTTCCTGAAGGACGAATCAGAACTCTTCCTTCCCCTGCAAATTTCTGTTCCAGCTTCTGAACTGCCTGGGCAATCTCAGGATATTCCATAAAGTGTTCTTTTTTATGGTTCGGCACCTTAGCATTCACGAGAGCCTGTGGTAACACTTCCATAATCTGTGACAACTGGGAAAGGGGTTCCTTTGTTTCAACCATAACCTCCAACAAATGCAATGCACTTAGCAGACCATCTCCAGTGGTATTTTCATCCAAGAAAATAATATGCCCTGACTGCTCTCCACCAATATTATACCCATTTTCTCTCATATTTTCCAAAACATAGCGATCTCCCACTTTTGTTTGTTCGATATGAATTCCTCGTTCTTTTCCCATCAACGTAAATCCCAGGTTGCTCATCACAGTTCCTACTATTGTGTTCTTTTTTAGCTTCCCGTGATCCTTCATATAGTTTCCGATAATCGCCATAATTTGATCACCGTCAACCACTTCCCCTTTTTCATCCACAGCAAGCAAACGGTCTGCATCTCCATCAAATGCAAGACCCAAATTCGCTTTTTCATACACAACCCTTGCCCGCAACTCATCCATATGAGTGGAACCACAATTGGCATTGATATTTGTGCCGTCTGGATTTGTGTGAATTGCCACAAGATTAGCTCCAAGTCCTTTTAAGGTCTCTACTGCTGTGTAGTGAGAAGCTCCCTCTGCACAGTCAATAACAATTTTCATACTACTCAAATCCACCGGAACCGTCTTTTTCATAAAAAAGACATACTCTTCCCTGGCATCAAACCGATAACTGATATTTCCAATACCAGATCCAAGAGGCATGGCAACATCTTTCATACCATTTTTAATCAAAGCCTCTATTTCATCCTCCAACTCATCCGAAAGCTTATATCCTTCCCCATTGAAAAATTTAATTCCATTAAACTCCATAGGATTGTGAGATGCAGAAATCACAACTCCTGCCTCTACTTTATGCTTTCTAACTAGATATGCGATAGCTGGGGTAGGAACCACCCCCATATACACTGCATTTGCTCCTACGGAACAAATGCCTGCCATCAATGCATTTGCCAGCATACCACCCGAAATCCTGGTATCACACCCTACAATAATGGTAGGCTGATATGATTTCTCTTTGGTCAGCACATAAGCTCCTGCCTGCCCTAATTGCATCGCTAATTCAATCGTAAGCTCTGTGCCTGCTACACCTCTTACTCCATCTGTTCCAAACATTCTTGCCATAATTTCCTCCATTCTGCGGTCAGCTCTCTCATACAATCTCTTTTTACTGGGGTTTCCATCCTCACCGCTCTGTGCTGTCCCCACGATTTTCACCCTGTTCTTCTTCATCTATCGAGGGGGTACCTGGACCATCCTCATCCTCTTGGCGCTCATCCTCTTCTGGCTCTGCATTTTTATCTTCAATCGTAATCTGAACATTTACAGTATTGATAACTTCAAATTTATCATTTGGAAGGGTTACGTTAAGCTGCAGTGTATGAACTCCTGGAGCCAGCTCTGACACATCCAATGCCCCATTGATATCTTCTATCTGCAAAATATCCATATCTTCTTTCAGCGCTCTAACCGAAATCTTCACAAAGCTTCCACTGTAAGTAAGCTCATAATCACCATTCAAACCAGTAACATTGATACGTTCCACAGGTAAATTGAATTCTTTCGTTTCCTTTTCTTCAATCAATACTTGTACTGCGATCCGGTTTGCCGTTTCGTCCACCAAAGAAAGTCCCACTTCCGCCACGTATGGATTCAAATCAATACCGACCTCCATATCTTCTCTGGCGCCGTCTATATTGATTACATCCTCAGGGATATTGATTGCATTGATGCTATTAAGTAACGACGCTTCCCCTTTGACCAAAACAGTTTCAGGCGCATATTCCAGTCCACGGTATTCGTATCCCTCTGCTGGGGTTCCACTCACCTGGCAACGAATCGGTACACTTTTCGTTCCAAGTATCTTGGCCTTGATGGTTACAAAGCCTTGATTCATCTCTAGCAAATCAGATGAAATAACCCTTTCATCTTCATCATACAGGGTTGGCATAACATTATCTGTCACATCGCTGGAAACTCCATCCACATTAATAGTTGCTGATACACGACTGATACGGGAAACGATGGATTCTGGCCCTGAAACAGTCAAAAGATTTGGCACAACCTCCACTGCTCCGATGGCGCAGCCCTCTGCTGGAGTTCCCATCACTTCCGGCGTAATTACAAATTTCTTTTCTGATAAGTCCTCAAGGGTTATCTGCAGATTTACCGTGCGCTGTACAATGGTAATCCACTTTTCATTCTTTTTCGCACTGATTTCAATAGGAACCAGCTTCACATCTCCATCCTGATTTAAATCCAACTGGCTCAAATCTGCCGTTACTTTAAAATCATCACTACTCATCTTTTCCACATAGCTTCTGGGTCCCGAAATGGAAAACATTGCGATATCTGTATTCCCGACAACACCCGGCACCTTGCCCATTTCTGTAATGACATCTTTATTGAGAATTTCAACGGAAACAGAAAAGGATTTGTTTGCATCCGGATCTGCCATCTTCACCACAACCATCCATAGCACAACGGATAAAAGGAGAGAAAGAACCTTTAGACCTGGGTTATTTACCAGATATTTCATCGTTTTTCTGAACATTCTTCATCCTCCTTTTCCATATTCGGAACCTTGCCACATCCATAGAGCCTTTTCGGATGAAATTCAATTTTCCTTTCAAATATTCGGCATCCACATTGCGATATAATTCTCCACCTATAGCAATGGATACATTCCCTGTTTCCTCTGATACCACAATGGTCAATGCATCACAAACCTCACTGATTCCTACCGCTGCACGGTGCCTGGTTCCAAGCTCTTTACTAAGCCCCATATTATCGGAAAGAGGCAAATAACAGGTGGCCGATACAATCCGATTTCCCCGTATAATAATAGCGCCATCATGCAATGGCGTATTATGCTCAAATATATTAATCAAAAGCTGACTGGATACTAGTGAATCCAATTCTATGCCTGTTCTCTCATACTCTTTCAGACTTACATCCTGCTCGATGACAATCAATGCCCCCGTTTTAACCTTCGCCATTTCATAGGTTGCCTTCACAAGCTCGTTGGTTACCCGTTCACTAAACCGTTCCTGATTCTTTTGTGCGTCAATGGGCAGCAATGAGGTAAGAAAATTCTTCCTTCCAAGCACCTCCAATGCACGACGCAACTCTGGCTGAAATACAATAATAATTGCAATCACAGCCACATTAATCGTTTTCTTTGCAATCCACAAAATCGTATTCATCTGGAAGATTACAGCAAGCAGCACAAACACAAGCACCACAATAATCCCTTTCAACAGGTTCCATGCTCTCGTCTGTTTTACCCAAATCAAAATATTGTAAATCAGGAATGAAAGAATAATAATCTCTGCAATATCCGTCTTGGTAATGGTATAACTATTGACCCAAGATAGATATTTTGAAGCAAACGAATCCAATATTGCAAATACATTCTGTATCATTTTTTCATCCCCTTTCTATCCACTATTGCCATTTTTTTCGTTGTTATGTCTTTTTTACTTTCCATGCTTTCCTTTATTCCAACAAATCTTCATCAATATCCAGCTCTTGGTCCAATTTCCGACGTCCTCCCGCTCCCCGGCTCTTTGGGGTAATTCGTTTGACCCTTTTCTCCTTCCTAGCAACAAACACCTTAGGAACAGCCTTTACAAAATAGTAATATTCATCATCTTCAAATTGTACCCGCTCCACTCGGGAATAATCCAGATTATAGAAAAAAAATTCTAGAATCAAAGAAATCACCACAGATAACAGTGTTCCCACCAATACCCATACGATTTTCTCTGTCATATCAAGCAGAATATAACCTACCAGAAAAATCACAAGCTGTACCATATTTCCTACAAACAATGCAATCCTCCAGGCATAATTTATGGACTGACGGCGAATCAGGTATACCACCATTGCAGTAATAAAAAATGCTGCCAGCATCAGATACATTTCTTTATTCTCTGTAAATATTTTCAAAGCCGCTGTAAATTTTGCAAGCTCTTCTGTTTCCTCCGTAGCTGTAAAATTTGCAAGATTCTCCTGGACTCCCCTAATATAAAAATAAGTAACAGCCCCACACAATACAGAAAAATATGCAGAAGGCTCTTTCAACATTCCTGTTGACACAGGCATTACCTGAGGTACTTGAAAAAAACAGAGCACAGATGTTAAAATTGTACTATATCCATTCTTTGGGGCAAATTTCCCATACAAAAACAGCAATAAGAGAAACAGACATAACCCAATGGCACAGGCTTCCAGGGACAGTGCAAACAAATGCAGCAGCAGCATGGCACATGCCAGTACAACCATTGCATTGACAGGCAGAAATGCACATACCAACGACAACATAAGCACTACTGCCGGATGTCTCAGCCGCTCCATATACCCTACCTGCTCATTAATCATGGAAAAAACCAGTATTCCCAATAGGAACTTTATGCCTGCTGTCACATATAATTCATATTTTCCATAAAAAATCCGCAGTTTTTCCCTTGCTTCCAATAAACCTGTCATTTCCAATCTTCCCTTTCCTGAAGTCTCTCCACTTTTTTCAAGGTAACATAAAATTCCTTCACGCTGGCAGTAGCCCTTTTATACCGTTTGGTATACACAAAAAAAGCAATCCCCTGATAAATACAAATAAATATCACATATTTTATCCCAATGGACATTGCAAGTTCCAGCAAATCCTTACCTGCAAGGAATTCTGCCAAATCATCCATTCTATATATTACCCAGCATAAAAATAAAATACCAAAAGATATGGTGGAAGTAATAAATGTTTTAATCATTTCATAACTTACATAATCTCTTCGGTAATATTGCTTGATGGGCATATACTCTTTTCCTTCTCCGGCTTCGTAAGAAGCCATTTTCGTCATAAGGCGGATTCTTTCTTCGCTTAACATAGATTTACTGTCCTTTTTCCGTAGTTATTCAGTTTTATTATAGCACATAATTCCCAACAGTGAAAGACTTTCATAGGAAAACCGACAGGATATGTCCCTGAACCGTACCCCTTCGATACATCCTGTCCATGGGCAGCATATTCTGCCGGCAGTTTTAATTATCCAAAAATCTCATCTTGTCTTTCCCGTTTGTATTCTTCTTCGGTGTCAGGGTTGCAGTTGGACGTTTGTATGCACTGGAAAACTCATTCTGGAGACTAGTTCTACATTTGTCACAGAACCTTCCGGTCAAAACCTTCCCCCCACAGGCTTCACATTCCAGCGTAATCTGGGATTCCTCTGTAAAAGTCAAGCGTTCCTCTCTTACCCATTGCTTAATCTGTTTTACTGAAACATCATTTTTCTCCGCAATTACATTCAATGGCGCTTTCGGATTCTCCCTTAGAAATTCTTTTACACTCTGGAACTTATCTTCCAAATCTGCCATACATGCTGGACACATCTGCTGCCCCTGCAAATAATTAAAAAGTCTTCCACAGCCTCTGCAATTTCTTACTTCCATATCTTTTCCTCCTAATATCCTCTGCCGATACTGACGCTCAGGCAATATATCTTCTCTACTCCTGCCCGTTTCAATTCTTTTGCAGCCTCATTCATCGTGCTCCCGGTCGTATAAATATCATCTATCAGTAAGATATGGTCTAATTGTACCTTATTTGTTCTGGTTTTAAAAGCCCTTTTCAAGTTATTTTTTCGTTCTTCATCATTTAATTCTTTTTGTGCCTTTGTATCCTTGATACGAAGGAGTACATCACAAAAAACAGGAAGGTTCATTTTCTTTCCTATTTTTCTGGCCACCAGCGCCGCCTGATTAAACCCCCGCTGCCTCAGGCGCTTTTTGGAAAGAGGTATAGGAACTACTGCTTGAATGTTACACTTGTTGATCCATTCCCCATATTCACGGATTAGCTCTGAACTGTAATACTCTGCATATTCCTGACGGTTATGGTATTTAAAACGATACAGGGAATCTCTCACAATTCCTTTATAGACCCACAATGCTTTGCCCTGGGTATATTCGAAGGTCTTCCTACCACAATCATAGCAGTATTCCTGCCGCTCATCTTCCAGAGGTTTCCCACATCTGCTGCATGCAGGTTCCCTCACATATTCTAGCTTATGCTTGCATTCCCCACATATAAGCTCTCCCTTGGCAAACAATGAATGAAATAAAACCTCGTCACAAAAGGGACACCTTGGGGGAAATAGCAGATGCAAAAAATCTTCTTTTTCTATTTTCAATTTTATCACTTACGAAATTTCTCTCAGCTTTTTTATCATAACATACTTCTGTTTCTGTTGCTATAAATTTTTTCTTAAGAATTCATAAAAAGAAAAACACCCTAACATTTAGGATGTCCTTCTTTATAATATATTTTTATATTATGACAGCATCATACGGTCATTGGAAAATTCCCCACCGCTTGCTTCTTCAAATTTCGCCAACAAATCTGATACTTTAAGGCTTTTCTTTTCTTTTCCTGACACATCGTAGATCACCCTTCCTTCATGCATCATAATCAGGCGGTTGCCTAGCCGGATCGCATCCTTCATGTTATGGGTAATCATCAATGTTGTCAAATGGTCCTTTTCCACAATCTCTTCTGTCAAATCCAAAACTTTTTTTGCGGTTTTGGGGTCTAAGGCCGCTGTATGTTCATCCAGCAAAAGAAGCTTAGGCTGCTCTAAGGACGCCATCAAAAGTGTCAATGCCTGCCTTTGTCCACCAGACAATAATCCCACCTTAGCAGTCATTCTGGTTTCCAGGCCAAGATCCAATGCCTTTAGTTGTTCCTGGTAAGCCTCTCTTTCTTTTCCAGTAATGCCCCAGCCTAAAAAACGCCTTTTCCCTCTGCGAGCGGCAATGGCAAGGTTTTCTTCAATGTTCATATCTGCTGCTGTACCAGTCATAGGATCTTGAAATACTCTCCCTAGGTATTTTGCCCTCTTATGCTCTGGAAGTTTTGTTACATCAATATCATCAATCAAAATTTTTCCCTGATCTACCGGGTATACGCCAGCTATCATATTCAATATAGTAGATTTCCCAGCGCCATTTCCACCGATTACCGTAACAAAATCCCCTTCATTCAATACAAGATCAATGCCATTCAATGCCCTTTTTTCATTGATGGTTCCTGGATTAAACGTCTTGTACACTTTTTCAACCTTAAGCATCTGCATTTCCTCCTTTTCTGCTTGTCTGAGCAAAATACCTGCTCTTCAAATGAGGAATTGCAAGGAACAATGCCACAATCAAAGCGGAAAACAGTTTCAGATCATTGGTGGATAATCCAAGCTGCAGCACAATGGCAATTACAATATAATAAAGAATTGCTCCTATCACTGCCGCTAACATACGCAGAGCAAAATTATGGAAAATTTTACCAAATACCACCTCTCCAATAATTACAGCCGCTAAACCGATGACAATGGCTCCTCTTCCCATATTTACATCAGCGCTCCCCTGATATTGAGCATATAATGCCCCGGAAGCGGCTGCCAAACCGTTGGAAATCACCAGCCCCAGCACCTTCTGATGGTTGGTATTGATTCCCTGGGCTCTAGCCATGTTGGGGTTACATCCCGTAGCCCGAACTGCCGCACCAAGCTCTGTACCAAAAAACCAGTATAAAATCAATGTGATAACCAGACAGAAAACACCTGCTGTAATACATGCTTCTTGTATGTACCGCAGACTTACCAGCAATTGATACTGGTCCACACTAACTGCCTGGTTGGATTTTCCAAGGATATGCATATTTACCGAATACAATCCCAACTGTGTCAAAATACCAGAAAGAATCGGCGGTATGCCAAATACCGTGTGAAACAAGCCAGTTGCTAACCCCGCTAGCATTCCTGCCAGAACTGCCAGAAGCAATGCCAAATAAGGGTTCATCCCTCCTACGATGCACACAACCGCCACTGCCCCACCAGTAGCAAGGCTTCCATCCACCGTTAAGTCTGCATAATCTAATACTTTGTATGTGATATATACGCCAATTGCCAAAATTCCCCAGATAAGCCCCTGGGCTACCGAACCGGGAAGTGCATTGATTAATGCCGCCATTTTATTCTTCTCCAATCACTTTCATATCAGAAGGCATTTCCATACCAAGAGCCTCTGCGATCTCTGCATTGTATTTTTCTACCACTTCATCTGCATACTGAATCGGCATTTCTGCAGGTTTTTTCCCATCTACCAGAATGTCGTATGCCATAAGCCCTGCATTGTAACCAATATTATAGTAAGAAATACTTAAGGTTGCAAGGCCGCCGCCTGCGCACATATTTTCTTCTCCACAGATAATTGGGATTCCTGCTGGACTGGCAACGTTTTTGACTCCTTCCATGTTGTTTGCAATTGTATTATCCGTAGGAATATAAATAACATCGCATTCTCCCACTGCCTTGGTAATTACCTGCTGGATATCATTGGAATCAGCTACCGTATATCTGTCATGAGAAATTCCCTTGGCATCCAATGCTTCCTCTGCCTTCTCTGCCTGGAATACGGAGTTTGCTTCTGCAGAACAGTACATAATTCCTACTTTATCTGCATCTGGAATAAGCTTTACCAAAAGCTCAATCTGCTGGTCAATAGGCGCCAAATCAGAAGTTCCTGTTACATTTCTTCCTGGGGCGTCATTGCTATCCACCACACCAGCTTCTACAAAATCGGTAACAGAGGTTCCCACAATCGGAATATCTGCAGTAGCAGCCGCACATGCCTGAAGAGCTGTCGTAGCATTTGCCATAATCAAATCTACATCGTCATTGACAAACTTTGTTGCGATAGATGCACAATTGGGCTGTTCCCCCTGAGCATTCTGATAATCAAATACAACATTGTCTTTTCCAAGCTTTTCTTCCAATGCCGCTTTAAACCCTTCGGTAGCAGCGTCCAATGCCTGATGTTCCAATTGCTGGCAAATACCAATATTATAAATCTTGTCTCCGCTATTTTCTGCTTCTTGTGAGGAGTTGTCCTCTTTCTCCTCTTCCTTGGTATCATCCTTTGATTCTGTCTGGGTTTGGCTCTCTTCTTTCTTGTCATTGTCAGAATTCCCACCTACGGTACCGCAGCCTGACAATACAACAGTTGCCATCGCCATAGATAATACAAGCGCCATTATTTTTCTTTTCATGAGTCTTTCCTCCCTATACTTTAGCGCGTAAACGCGTTGATTCTCTATAGTATATCACCGAATAAAAAAAAAGGCAAGAGCCTTTTGCCCTTGCCAATTACTTATTCTTTTAATCGGTCTTTCAAGCCTGTGTATCGTTTCTGTTCACTGACATTTCCAATCATTGACTGAAAAGTTACATCATTTCCCACCAACGTGACACATTTTTTTGCCCGTGTGACTGCGGTATACAAAAGATTCCGGTTCATAAGCATCTTCGGCCCTGTCAAAAGCGGAATCACCACAGCAGGATATTCACTTCCCTGGGATTTATGAATCGTAATGGCGTAAGCCAGCTCTAACTCATCTAACTGTTTAAAGGAATACTCTACCGTCCTGCCCTCGTCAAATTCCACTGTCACAATCTCCTGATAAGAGCTAATGCCTCGGATGATGCCAGTGTCACCATTAAAGATACCCATCCCCTTATCAATGGCCAGCCCATATTTGCTGCGTATCTCCCATTCCAACTGATAATTGTTCTTAATCTGCATGACTTTATCCCCTTCCCGGAAGATAATGTCTCCATGCTCTTTTTCCTCTTTTCCTTTCTCTGGTGGATTCAAATACTGCTGTAAAATCCCATTCAGCCGTTCTACTCCTAAAAGCCCTTTCCGCATAGGGGTTAAAACCTGAATATCAAAAGGCTCTGCATCTACAAACTTAGGCAGCTTCTGCTGAATCAACTGAATCACCACACTAATAATCACATTGGCTTCAAACCGCTTTAAAAAAAAGAAATCCATGCTCTTATTATCCAAGGATACCTCTTCCCCACGATTAATTTTATGGGCGTTGACAATAATATCACTCTGAGCTGCCTGTCGGAAAATCTTATTCAAACGCACCACATGAAACCGCTCAGATTCTATCATATCTTTTAATACACTTCCAGCTCCCACACTAGGAAGCTGGTTCACATCTCCAACCAGTATCAGCCGGGTTCCTGGCGCAACAGCCTTCAACAATGCATACATCAGGGAAATATCCACCATAGACATCTCATCAATAATAATTACGTCTGTTTCCAAAGGATTCTGTTCATTCCGTTCAAATCCTGCGTTCCCTTCTACACCGCCGTTTAACTCCAGCATCCGGTGAATCGTGCGTGCCTCAAACCCTGTGGTTTCACTCATTCGCTTTGCTGCCCGTCCCGTGGGGGCTCCCAAAAAAATATCCATTCCCTCCAATTCAAAATAGCGAATAATCGTGTTAATGGTAGTTGTCTTCCCAGTCCCTGGTCCACCAGTAATAACCATCAGGCCATTTGTGACTGCTTCCTTTACTGCCTCTGCCTGAAGCTCTTCCAACACCATGCCTGTATCTTGTTCGATTCGCTTCACCCGCTTTTGAATTTCAATTTCTGCTACATCATAAGAAATGTCCAGTTCCCGCAGCATAGCTGCTGTATTCAACTCCATATAATAATAAGCGGACCCATAAATATATTGGCATTGTTCTGCTTCTTTTATCACCAGCTTCTTATCTATGGCAAGGTCCATATAATGTTTTTCAATATGCTCTGGCTCCACGCCCAACAGCTCACTTGTCTTTTGGGTCAGCAATTCGGCTGGCAAGCAGGTATGACCCTCCAGGGATGCTTGTACCAAAGTATACAAAATCCCGCTTCGAATGCGAAAATCAGAATCGGTGTGGATTCCAATTCTGGATGCAATCTCATCCGCAATTCGAAAACCCACACCTTGTATATCATCTGCCAGGCGATATGGATTTTCTTTCAAAACTCCATACAGCTCCTGACCATACGCTTTATAAATTTTTGCTGCCAATGTCTGAGAAATACCATATTGCTGTAAAAAAATCATTGCCTGGCGCAGCTCTCTCTTTCCCTCCGCCTGCTCTGCAATCTCCATTGCTTTTCGCTGGCTGATTCCCTTGATCTCCACCAAACGTTCTGGTTCTTCTTCTATAATACGAATGGTATCTTCCTGAAATCTTCTAACAATCCGGGCTGCAAGGGCCGCCCCGATTCCCTTAATTGCCCCGGAAGCAAGATACCTTTCCACAGAGATAACATCTTCTAAGGGCTTCACTTGAAAAGAAACCATCTTAAATTGTTTTCCATAGGAAGGATGAGTGGTATACTCTCCCTGTAACTCCAAGGTTTCCCCTTCACTGACTCCATGGAATATTCCCACACAGGTAACCTCTTCCTCCCCACTGACTAGGTTCAAAACTGTATAACCATTTTCCGTATTCTGAAAAACAATATGCTCTACATACCCTGTCACTGTCTCCACAATTCTACTCCATATTATAATTGTGCTTCATCTGCTCGTAAAGTATCTGGGCAATCCCAAGCCCTCCCCCTTCAGTTGCCTGTTCCGCAAAACTCTGGGTCATCTGCTCTTTATAATAATCCTGAAGCTGTCTGGTAGACGCCGAAACATTATCCTCTGACTCAGGAACCATTTTCTGCATTGCCTTAAACATTTGCTCTACAAAATAAGCTTCGAAATCCTTGCATACATCCATCAATTCATCTTTTGTCGCTGTGGACAAATCAGACTTCAATGTCTCTTCCAGTTTGTTCGTGGAATTGGATGCTGTATCTGTACTATAATTACTGTAAGAATTAATTGTATTTAAATCAAGACTCATAGGTATCCTTCTTTCCAAAATTGCAAATTTACGGTTACTGAACATAAGCAAATCAACATGCTACACCTTTTCTGGCGTACAACAACATTATCTCTTCAGCTGATTTGCCTGGCCTAACATATCGTCTGCTGCTTGAATTGCCTTGGAGTTCATTTCATATGCTCTCTGAGCTACAATTAAATTTACCATCTCATCTGCCACCTGGACATTGGAACCTTCTACATATTTCTGACGCACTTCGCTTCGTACAATGTTAGCTGTATTTGCTTCATTCAGCGCTTCACCAGATGCATCTGTCACTGCCAAAAGGCTGTTGGATAATTTCTCCAGGCCGGCTGGATTGCTAAATTGGAATAACCCAATATTTCCTACATTTACAAAGTTCCCAGCGCCATCCAGATAACCGAATGCTCCTTCTGTGGATACCTGCACCTTGCTGCTGCTTACATCTCCTGGCATAGTAATGGGATTGCCATCTGTTCCCAGTACGGGATAGCCATCTGCTGTCACCAGCGTAAGGTTTCCATCATTCCCCACGCTCAATTTAAAATCTCCATTCCTGGTATAATATGTATTACCATCGGCGCCCCTTACCGAGAAGAAACCATCTCCGGCAATTGCCATAGCTGTAAAACTTTCACTGGCAAGCATAGCGCCCTGGGTGAAATTAGAGGTAATCGCCGCAACTCTCGTTCCCAATCCTACCTGTGCAGGAATCGGCTTCTCTTCCCCATTGGCGGTGGTCGTCCTGGTCTGTAATGTTTGGTATAATAATGTTTTAAATTCTGTCTTCTCAGTCTTGTACCCAGTAGTGTTTACATTAGACAGATTATGTGCAATCGTATCTACTGCTGTCTGTTGGGAAATCATGCCGGACGCTGCCGACCACAATGATCTCATCATAACTTATGTCGCCCCTTTCTATACCTTACCAATATTATTTACAGCTTTTTCAAGTGTCTCATCAATAGACTGTATAATCTTCTGATTCGTCTCATACGCTCTGGAAATAGTAATCATCTCCACCATCTCAGATATTACATTGACATTGGACATTTCCAATGTCCCTTGTATCACTTGGGCATCAGAGGCTTGCACCTGTCCACCCTCTGTTAATTCATACATATTTTCGCCGTATTTCTCCAAAAAATTATAATCTGCAAAATCTACAACCCCAATTTGTCCCACCAACGCTCCATTCTGGTACAAATTGCCATCCTCTTCTACCTTCAGTTCCACATTCGGATCAATTCTTATGTATCCGGCCTGCCCTGGATTACCTGCCTGGGCTGCGGCCTGGTTCAGCACAAAGTCTCCATCCTTGGTCATCAGGTAACCTTCCCTGCTGACAGTAAAAGCGCCATCCCTGGTATATTTTACGGAAGTCTCTCCTGCTTTGTTGGTAAAGGAAATGGCATAAAATCCATCTCCATTAATCGCCATATCATAAATGTTATCTGTTACCCGGAAACTTCCCTGACCAAAATCTGTATAACATTCTCCGATTTTAACCCCCAGACTTACATCTCCTAACCCCCGGGGAAGGCTCATCGCTGAGGTGTCCTTAATCTTAATTGCCAGAGTCTCATCGAAGGATTGTGAGGTTGATCCTTCTTTTTTGAATCCATTTGTTGCAGAATTCGCCAGGTTATTGGTAAGCACATCTAACCTGTTCTGCTGGTTTATCATACCTGTATACGCAGTATATAACCCTTTTACCATAATTCCTGCTCCTTTGTTAAAACAATAATGCCTATGGGTGTTTAGTCATCCATTTTTCCTGACTTCCCAGACAAAAACTCTACATATTTTCCGGTTCCGATTGCTACGCAAGTCATCGGTTCCTCTGCTGTCATGGTATTGATCCCTGTCCTGTCCTCAATCAGTTCTTCCAGCCCTCGAAGCAATGCGCCGCCGCCAGTTAAAATAATTCCCCGGTCAGCCACATCTGCTGCCAGTTCTGGCGGAGTCTTTTCTAATACACTGTGTACCGCTTCCACAATCTGAAGGGTGGATTCCCGCAAAGCCTCTTCGGTCTCTTCTGATGATACAGACACTGTTTTTGGAAGACCTGTTACAAGGTTACGTCCCCGCACATCCATGGTATCATTCTGTGCCAATGGGAAGCAGGTGCCAATTTTTATCTTAATATCCTCAGCAGTTCTCTCACCTATTAACAGATTATGCTTCTTCCTCATATAACGTACAATGGCTTCGTCAAAATCATCCCCTGCAATTTTAATGGAAGTGCTCACCACAGTCCCTCCCAGGGAAATTACAGCAATATCCGCTGTACCGCCACCAATGTCCACAATCATATTGCCGCATGGCTTGGAAATGTCCACGCCTGCCCCAATAGCAGCCGCTATAGGCTCCTCAATAATAGAAACCTCCCTTGCCCCTGCCTGATAGGTAGCATCCTCTACCGCTTTCTTTTCCACTTCTGTAACACCGCTGGGTACACATACACTGATTCTTGGCTTACGGAAACTTTTTTTACCCATAGCTTTTTGAATAAAGTATCTTAACATTTTTTCGGTCACTGTGTAGTCAGAAATAACCCCTTGACGCAAAGGTCTTACTGCAACAATATTTCCTGGCGTCCTACCCAGCATTAATCGGGCCTCTTCTCCGATTGCTTTTATTTTATTCGTATCTCTGTCAAATGCAACCACTGAAGGCTCCTTTAACACAACACCTTTTCCTTTTATATATACAAGGATACTTGCTGTTCCTAAGTCAATTCCAATATCTGTTGACATCACTTGTTCCCCTTTCGTCTCTCTATCCTGATTCAAAAATACCTACGGCATTCCTGCTGTCTGTAAACATGGGATTTCTTTCCCACTTGATATCATTAAACATAATAACTCTATTTTTCCATATACATTTACATTATATACAATCAGAAAGAATTTTCAAAGTCTTTTTTTTGTAAAATATAAAAAAACGTCTATTATTAACCTTTTCCATAAAATTTCTTATTAAAGTTTATGGATTTTTTATAATTTTCCTAAACTTTTCCTGGTTTTTTCACATATCTTTCACATTCTTAGGCTATACTAGTATTTGTACTAGCTAACAAGCTAATATAATTTTTCATAACTCATGCTTCCTGGATTCTTTGAATCCAGGAAGTACTCCCCGAAAGTTACGGCTGTCCAATTGGACAGCCTTTTTATCGCGCTGCAACGGGTATAAAATCTGCCGCAAAGAGACCCGACGCAATGGGAGCCCCAGCGGACTTGTCCGCTTTGTTCTTCTATCGAAAGTCCTTGTCACGCAAAAGCATTGGAAAGATATTTTTTGATATATTTTCCGGTGTAGGATTCCGCTACCTCTGCTACTTCTTCCGGTGTTCCTTTTGCAATCACCATTCCGCCTCCATCTCCACCTTCCGGGCCCATGTCAATAATATAATCTGCCGTCTTGATCACATCCAAATTATGCTCAATCACTACCACTGTATTGCCGCCCTCAGCCAGACGCTGCAAAATTTCTGTAAGCTTATGCACATCGGCAAAATGAAGTCCTGTGGTGGGCTCATCCAAAATATAAATCGTTTTTCCTGTACTGCGCCTGCTCAACTCCGTGGCCAGCTTAATTCGTTGAGCTTCTCCGCCAGATAGGGTTGTGGAGGGCTGTCCTAATTTGAGATAAGAAAGCCCCACATCATATAATGTTTCAATTTTACGCCGGATAGAGGGTACATTTTCAAAAAAGGTCAGGGCTTCTTCCACTGTCATATCCAATACGTCATAAATACTTTTCCCTTTATATTTTACTTCCAATGTTTCCCGATTGTAACGTTTCCCCCCGCATACTTCGCAAGGCACGTAAACATCTGGCAGAAAATGCATCTCTATTTTCAGGATACCATCACCAGCGCATGCCTCGCAGCGTCCACCTTTCACATTAAAGCTGAATCTTCCCTTGGCATACCCTTTGGCTTTGGCGTCTGGCGTGGCTGCAAACAAATCTCGAATCTGATCAAAAACTCCAGTATATGTTGCAGGATTGGACCTGGGTGTTCTTCCAATAGGAGATTGATCAATATCAATTACCTTGTCCAACTGCTCCATCCCTTCGATGGATTTGTGTTTACCTGGAATCACTCTTGCCCGATTCAAATCTCTTGCCAGACGTTTGTAAAGGATCTCATTGGTCAGGGAAGATTTTCCAGAACCAGACACCCCTGTAACGCAAGTCATAACCCCCAAAGGAATTTCCACATTAATATTTTGCAGATTGTTCTCCTTTGCCCCCTTGATTTTTAAGAAACCTGTGGGCTTTCTTCTTGTTTCTGGAACGGGAATCTTGATTCTGCCGCTTAAATAAGCTCCAGTAATAGAATTTTTATTCTTCATTATATCTTTAGCGGTTCCCTGGGCAACCAGTTGTCCTCCATGTTCTCCGGCTCCCGGCCCAATATCTACGATATGATCTGCTGCAAACATGGTATCTTCATCATGCTCCACCACAATCAGCGTATTTCCTAAATCTTTTAGATTCCTCAATGTATGCAGCAGTTTATCATTGTCCCGCTGATGCAGCCCAATGCTTGGCTCATCCAGAATATACGCTACCCCCACCAGACCAGAACCAATCTGTGTAGCCAAGCGGATACGTTGCGCTTCTCCGCCGGAAAGGGTACCAGTGGCCCTAGACAAAGTCAGATAGTCCAATCCCACATCCACCAGAAATCCAACTCTTGCCCGGATCTCTTTTAGTACCTGGGCGCCAATCAGCTTCTGCTGTTCACTCAGCTCCATTTCCTTCAAAAATGCCTGTAATTTCCATATGGACATAGAAGTAACCTCATGAATATTTTTGCCAGAAATCGTCACTGCCAAAGCTTCCCTCTTTAACCTCTGGCCTCCGCAGGCTTTGCAGGGAGTAACCCGCATAAACTGCTCATATTCCTGCTTCATGGTATCAGAGCCTGTTTCCCGGTATCTTCGTTCCACATTCCTTACCAGCCCTTCAAAAGTCACATCATAAGTTCCTTCCCCACGCTGGCCTTTATAATGAACTTTTATTTTTTTCCCTCCCGTCCCATTAATGATAAGATTCTGAACCTTTTTGGACAGTTTTTCATAGGGCGTATCCAAGTCAAACTTATACTCCTCTGCTAATGCCGTCAGTATGGCGTTGGTAAAGCTTCCTTTGTCTGTACTGGACTGCCATCCCATCACCTGAATGGCTCCTTCTGCAAGACTTAAAGATGGATCAGGAATCATTAAGTCTATATCGAACTCCATCTTATATCCCAAACCGAAGCAGTCTGGACAGGCTCCAAAAGGATTATTAAAGGAAAAACTACGAGGCTCAATTTCTTCAATGCTGACTCCACAGTCTGGGCAGGAAAAGCTCTGAGAAAAATTCACAGGTTCTCCTCCAATCACATCTACCGTCATCAAGCCTTCGGCAAGCTCCAATACATTTTCCACAGAATCCGTTAAGCGTTTCTCTATTCCTGGTTTTACCACCAGACGATCCACCACAATTTCAATATTGTGCTTGATATTTTTATCCATGGGAATTTCTTCTGTCAAATCATAAATATTCCCATCTACCTGTACTCGCACATAACCGCTGCGCTTTGCCTGCTCAAATAATTTCTGATGGGTTCCCTTGCGTCCTCGCACCACTGGAGCCAGCAATTGGATTTTCGTTCCCTCTTCCATAGATAAAATTTGATCCACCATCTGATCTACTGACTGCTTTTTAATTTCTTTTCCACAGACGGGGCAATGGGGAATTCCGATTCTTGCGTACAGCAAACGGAAATAATCATAAATTTCCGTTACCGTCCCTACCGTAGATCTGGGATTACGGTTTGTAGATTTTTGATCAATGGAAATCGCCGGAGAAAGCCCCTCAATCCGCTCTACATCCGGTTTCTCCATCTGACCTAAAAATTGTCTTGCATAGGAGGACAACGATTCCATATATCTGCGCTGTCCCTCTGCATATATGGTATCAAAGGCCAAAGAAGACTTCCCAGAACCACTCAATCCAGTCAGAACAATAAATTCATTTCTGGGAATATCCACATCCAGATTTTTCAGATTATGCTCATTTGCTCCCCTGATTTTAATATACTGCTTTTCTGCTTTTGCCATATTTGGTAAACTCCTTTTTCTATGTGGATTAGGGTGTAAAAAGCGCCTTTTGATACCCTAATCCTATGTGTCATCTGCTGCTGACAAATTCTTTTTTAATTCTATCATCTTATCACGCAGCTCTGCTGCTGCTTCGAAATTCAGTTCTGCCGCTGCTGACTGCATCTTTTTCTGAATTTCCCCAATCAGTTTTTCCAATTCCTTCTTGCTCATAGATTCTGGATCTTTCTGGAATTGGTACTCTTCTTTTGCCACCTTCTTGGATATACTGATTAATTCTCGAACAGACTTTCGAATCGTAGCCGGAGTGATGCCATGTTCCTTGTTATAAGCCTCCTGTATCCCTCTTCTTCGGTTTGTCTCATCTATGGCTACCCGCATGGAATCGGTAATGCTGTCCGCATACATAATCACATGCCCTTCGGAATTCCGGGCTGCACGTCCTATGGTCTGAATCAAAGAAGTTTCAGAACGCAAAAATCCCTCTTTATCTGCATCCAAAATAGCTACCAATGTAATCTCTGGGATATCCAATCCTTCCCGTAAGAGGTTGATACCTACCAGTACGTCAAATACATCCAGCCGCAAATCTCTGATAATCTCTGCACGTTCTAAAGTATCAATATCAGAATGGAGATATTTCACCCGAATTCCTACCTCTCGCATGTAATCGGTCAGGTCCTCCGCCATTCTCTTTGTTAATGTGGTAATCAATACTTTATTTTTTTTGGCAATCTCGCGATTGACTTCACCAATCAAATCATCAATCTGTCCTTCCACTGGCCGTACATCCACTTCGGGATCCAATAATCCGGTAGGACGGATAATCTGTTCTGTCCGTAACAGCTCATGTTCCTTCTCATAGACATTGGGCGTGGCTGACACGAACAGCATCTGATCTATCTTACTTTCAAATTCTTCAAAATTCAAGGGCCTGTTATCTTTTGCCGAAGGCAGGCGGAAGCCATAATCCACCAATGTGGTCTTCCGGGACTGATCTCCTGCATACATCCCTCGCACCTGTGGAATTGTGATATGAGACTCATCCACAATAATCAAAAATTCCTCTGGGAAATAATCCATCAATGTGTTGGGAGGGACACCCTCCTGTGCTCCTGCCAAATGTCTGGAATAATTCTCAATGCCACTGCAAAAACCCGTTTCCCTGAGCATTTCAATATCAAAATTCGTGCGTTCCGCAATTCTCTGGGCTTCTAACAATTTATCTTCTCCCTTAAAATAACGTACCCGCTCTTCCAGTTCTTTTTCAATATCAACGATTGCCCGATTGATCTGCTCCTGGGGCACCACATAGTGAGAGGCAGGGAAAATACTAATATGCTCCAGGCGGCTCTTCACCTCCCCTGTCACTACATCAATTTCCGTAATACGGTCAATCTCATCCCCAAAAAACTCTACCCGAATGGCGGTTTCTCCACTGTAAGCTGGGAAAATCTCCAACACATCTCCCCTCACCCTGAAAGTTCCTCGATGAAAATCCATATCATTACGGGTATATTGGGTATCAATTAATTTCCGAATAACCTCATCCCTGTCCTTACTCATGCCCGGACGCAAAGACACCATCATCTTCTCAAAATTTTCCGGCTCGCCCAGACCATAGATACAGGACACGCTGGATATGATAATTACATCCTTGCGTTCAATCAAAGATGCAGTTGCGGAAAGTCTGAGCTTGTCTATCTCCTCATTCACAGAAGAATCTTTGGCGATATAGGTGTCGGAGGATGGAACGTATGCTTCAGGCTGGTAGTAGTCGTAGTAGGACACAAAATACTCCACTGCGTTCTCAGGGAACATCTCCTTGAATTCTCCGTAAAGCTGCGCCGCAAGCGTTTTGTTGTGGGCGATAACCAGCGTCGGCTTCTGCAATTCCTGAATGACATTCGCCATCGTAAATGTCTTGCCGGAACCCGTAACCCCTAGTAAAGTCTGGAATTGGTTGCCCTCCTTGAAGCCTTTGACCAGCTCTGCGATGGCCTGGGGCTGGTCGCCTGTGGGCTTGTAGGGGGCTTGTAATTTAAACTCTGGCATATGAAAATCCTTTCTTTCGTGATATTGTTATGACTACTATAAGCCACATAATTCGTGCAATTTCAATAAAAATGTATGTAACTTTCCATTGTAAGGTTGATCTATAGGCAAACTTTTGTTATTACAGGAATGCAAGTCACAAATTTGTAGTCATAACCATTTGCAAAGTAGTTTGTTACATATCCTATATTATGAGCTTAACAATAGCTTTTACCTATCACCATCATAAATCAGTTGGTTTCTTTCCACCTCTCTCTGTAATTCTTCTACTGTCGGTAAAACTGTCATATATTTTGAAGCAAATATTTGTTGACTCTCATGTAATACAGAATATTTTACAATTGTTTCATCCTTATCTGTGCAAAAAATAATACCTATTGTTGGATTATCATCTTCTCTTCTTTTTAGATCATCAAACATCCTGACATACATATCCATTTGTCCTATATCCTGATGTGTCAATTTTTTTGTCTTTAAATCAATAACTACGAAACATTTCAGAATATAATTATAGAAAACCAAATCTATATAAAAATCCGTTGTTTCAGTACATATTCTCATCTGTCTACCTACAAAAGAAAATCCTTTTCCCATTTCCAGCAGGAATTTCTGAAGATTATTTATAATTGCTGTTTCCAGATCACTTTCCAATTGACTGGTATTTTGAGTAACTCCCATAAATTCTAGCACAAACGGATCTTTCACAAATTCTAATACTTTATTTTCTTTATCCGGCAACTGTGTAGAAAGAATTCTTTTATAATATCCACTTTTGATATTGCGTTCCAAGACTCTTACAGACCAATTTTCAGTCATAACTTCATTTAAATAAAAATTTCTTTCCTCTTCATCGGAAATACGCATTATACTTCTTAGATGAGACCACGGGATTTTACCAGCTATTGAATATCCATACGAATCTTCTGGAAAGGTCAAATAAAATCGACGGCAATTTTTTAAATTAGCAACAGAAAATCCTGTTCCAAATTTATCTGCCAACTGGATAGATAGGTTTTTTATTAAATAAGAACCATAGCGAGCTTTCTTTTCACCATATTGTTCTTGCTCAACAATTCTTCGTCCTACGCTCCAATACGCATATGTCATAATTCCGTTAGC
>ERZ778518.72-NODE-72-length-97245-cov-7.595617_pt1 | contig 97245 bp, 74 predicted proteins | sample MGYA00510340_ERZ778518 | MGnify/ENA primary metagenome ERZ778518 (study PRJEB29527, sample SAMN07138967) | mouse gut metagenome | material: feces | host: mouse | place: China:Nanjing | collected 2016-01-25 ...
ACATTCAGAAACACGCAGGACAGGCACTGACGGACAGGAAAGCAATGGTAACGGAGATTGCGGAGCGTCTTAATCTCCAACTGTCAGCGGACAGGGAACAGCAGAAAAAGGAACTAAGGCAATGTAAACAGCGAGTGTCGGAAATAGAAAACCTGTATGCCAAACTGTACGAGGACTTGACAAGGGAACTGCTGACCGAAAAGCGTTTCCAAATGTTGTCGGCAAGGTATGACAGCGAGCAGGAAGAACTGACAGCCAAGATAAAGGAACTTGAAAAAAGTGCCATAGCGGACAAAGAACAGTTATCTTCCATTGAGCAGTTTGCGGAGCAGATAAGCGGTTATGCAGGAATAACGGAACTCAATTTTAAGATAATCAACCAACTTATAGAAAAAATTCTTGTTTCTGAACCCGTAGAAGTTGACGGGCAGAAAATTCAACGACTTACTATCCATTACAAGTTCATAGGGGCACTGGAAACCCTTGAATAATGGATATTTTCTAAGTCACTTATTCCAACTATCCAACAGATGAAGAACGAGAGGACGTAAAAAATGGAGCAGGGCGGGAAGCGTCTCAATAGAAAAAAGCGGACATTTGCGGCAATCATCATTATTTTTTCTGCTGTTCTCCTTGTCCCTTGCGGCCCTGCCGCAAACGCATATCGAAAAAGCAATGCAAAGACAAGCATTTCCATCTTTGCCGGAAAGGCCCTGGAGGGGGAGCCCTTCTCACACGCGCTCATTGAGTTCATGCCTGGCTATGACAACCCCGCGGGGGAAGTTGTCCACCGGACAATGACCGATATGAACGGGGAGGCTGCCGTAGAGCTGCCCTATGGGGAATATACGGTCAGGTGGTACGCGGGCGGATACTATGTGGATTATCAGAATGTGGAGTTACGGGAGGAGACTGCCGAGATGCGAAGCTGGCTGTTTCCTCTGCCGGAGGGAAAAGAGGCATATATCCTTGTGGAGTGGGATTCGGCGGTGGATGTGGATCTCTGTGTTTACAGCGTACAGAATGACAGATGCCTGGGAAGGGAAACCACATTGGAGGATGCCGGGTGCTTTCGCCGCGGGGACAATGACGGGGAGAAGGGGTATGAATTGGTATACCTGGGCGACATTAATCTGAATGCCTATGTGGTATATATCAAAAACAATATCCGCTGCGCAAAGGATCAGGCAAAAAGCCGGGATGCCGCAGCTATGACATGCAGCGTCTACACGGCGGACGGGCTGTTGTACCAAAATATGCCGGGGAGGGAAAAGCAGGCCAGGCTTTGGAATTGTGCTTATATGGATAACGGTAGTGTGCAGGAGCGGGACCAACACATCTTTTCGCTGGCGGATTATGCCTGGGCGGCAAGGGACAAGGAAAATCCGGTCTCCTGGACGGAAGGGGCAGGCGTAAGGTCGGAGGAGACCTATGAACGCGGGGCGGCGGGCGGAATTGAAGAAGATCGCTTTGACAGGGATGGAAATCTTATTGCCCACTACGGTTATGAAAGATATGGGGAACGTTATGTTGGTTTTGAATACGAATATAATGCAAACGGACAGATGATAGCCGATTATGATTACTGGGACGACGGAGAAGGCTATCTGCCTGTCTCAAGAAGTGAATATGAATACGACCAAGACGGAAGAAAGATCTGCCATCGTTCTTATGGCATTGAGAACGGGGAGGAGTCTTTGGGGTATATGTATGAGTGGGAATATGACGAAAATGGAAATATGACAGTCAGCCGGTTCTATGAGGGCGACGGGACATTGAGCAGCAGAGACGAATATGAATATGATATGAATGGGAATGAACTGTTGTGCCGTTCCTATGATAGTGAGGGGGTAATATGGAGCGAATATATAACAGAATATGATGAAAGAGGAGACGAGACAGCTTTTTACAGTTATGGGGAAAACCATTCACTGGAATTTAAGTTAGAATATAAATATGACTGGGAGAGACACAGAGCAATCAAAGATATTTTTGATGAAAATGGTATCCTGGATTGGAGACGGGAGTTTGAGTATGATGAGAGCGGGAACCTGCGGGCAGAGTATTCCTACAATGGAGAGGGCGAATTGACTTATATATATGAATATGATGTATTTGAGAACCAGACGGGCATATATCATTATGAGGACGGCGTGTTGGGCTGGTATTGGGAACAGGCTTTTGACGAAAACGGAGAGGTATTGGAAAGCTGTGAATACCGGGACGGAAAACTGTACCGCAGAAGAGAGTGGGTATATGATGAAAACGGAGGGTTTACCGTGTATGATTATGATCGTAACGGAACTTTGGAAACAAGGGAATATGTCCGAGATCATGTGTATGATGCCGTGGGAGGTATGGAGATTTTTTACAGCTATAAGGATGGCGTCCTGACGGAAAAGAGGATCATTGTGTATTATTAGAAAAAAGCAGGTATGTAAAACGGGAGGGATACGCAATATACTGCGTATTTTTGAGACACGATAAAAGTAGCACACCACTCCCAGCCTAAAATTTAGTACGCTTTGTGACGGCTCCTTGTCTAAATAGGTGCCGTCCGTTTTTTTTATACATTTTTTCCGGCGGAAAGGTTATACTACTCTGCAAAAGGATTATTGGACATCAATTGTCAAAAATTATGCGGAAAGGGGAAAACATGAGTCAAATGACAGGAAAATCCAGCATTTTGCTGGAAAAGAAAGTATATATTTTAAACAGCGCCAGCATCGTGGGCAAAAAGGAAGGGGAGGGCCCTCTGGGGAATCTCTTTGACATGGTAGGGGAGGATGATCTTTTTGGCTGCAACACATGGGAGGAGGCGGAGAGCAACCTGCAGAAGGACGCAATCTACATGGCTCTGGGAAAGGCGGGAAAGCAGAAGGAGGATATTCGCTATCTCTTTGCAGGGGATCTGCTGGGCCAGTCCATCGCCACCTCCTTCGGAATCGCGTCTTACCAGATTCCGCTTTTGGGGGTCTATGGCGCCTGCTCCACCTGCGGTGAGTCCCTGACGCTGGGGGCCATGGCGGTGTCCGCAGGGTATGCGGACTATGTGGCCTGTGTGACTTCCAGCCACTTTGCCAGTGCGGAAAAAGAGTTCCGCTTCCCGCTGGAATATGGGAACCAGCGTCCCCTGTCGGCCAGTTGGACGGTGACAGGCAGCGGCGCTTTCATTTTGGGTGGGGAACAAGAGAACAGTCCCCAGGGGCGGCCTCCCAGGGCGGCCATCACGGGGATGACCGTGGGCAGGATCGTTGATTTCGGGCTGAAGGATTCCATGAATATGGGTGCCTGTATGGCTCCGGCGGCGGCGGACACACTGGTGCAGCACTTTTTGGACTTCAATGTGATGCCGGAAGAATATGACCGGATTATCACCGGGGATCTGGGCAGTGTGGGTCAGAGGGTGCTGCTGGAACTTTTGCGGGACAAGGGCTATGACATTGCCAGACAGCATATGGACTGCGGGATTGAGATTTTTGACGCCCAGACCCAGGACACCCATGCCGGGGGCAGCGGCTGTGGCTGCAGCGCGGTGACACTTTCCGCCTATATATTAAAGCAGCTGGAGGAACATCACTGGAAGAAAGTGCTGTTCATGCCCACAGGCGCGCTTCTCAGCAAAACCAGTTTCAACGAGGGGAAAAGTGTGCCTGGAATTGCCCATGCCGTGGTGTTGGAGGCCCTATAACCCGGGAAATATTATGAAAAATAAAAAATCATTAAGATTATGAATATCTCTTGCATTGCTTCGTTTTTTCTAGTACAATTCATTTCGGAAGGGTTTAAGGCATCAGGTGTCATGACGGTGCTGGTCATGATACTGCGGAACTCAAAACAGCAGTAGCAGGATCGGCGGCTGGAATCTGCGGAACTCAAAATAGAAAGGCGGCAGAAGCATGCGCAGGATGGAATTTAAGATGGAGAGGCAGGGGCTTTTGGAAGTGGGGCAGGATGTGACTGTCACGGAAGGGCTCCTGCCTAGCAATTATTATTATATCATTGATCCGTCCCTGGCCATGTCGGGAAATATCCCCTTCCGCTACCGATTGAAGTCCCGGGCGGGCAGAGTCATTGACATTCAGGAGAATGCCCGGGGCTTTTATGTGACGGCGGAGTTTGACGAGCCGGATGTGGATATGCCGGGGTAGGGAATTGTTACCCTGTTTACGCATGGCGGGCAGATACATGTCGGCACTTTGACGCTCTGTTTTGGCACAGGAATAGATTTATAGAATATCGCAGATACTACCTCTGAGGAAATCTGCCGTCTTTAAGGCAGATTCAGAAGGAGTAAAGCGAATGGATTATATCAATGCTTTTTGGGTAGGCGGTCTGATCTGCGCCCTGGTGCAGATCTTGATGGAAAAGACCAAGATGATGCCAGGGCGGATTATGGTGCTGCTGGTGGTGCTGGGCGCCTGTATCAGCGTATTTGGCTGGTACGAGCCCTTTCAGGAATTTGCCGGCGCCGGTGCCAGTGTGCCGCTGCTGGGATTTGGCAATGTGCTGATGAAGGGCGTCAAGGAGGCCGTGGACGAACAGGGGCTGCTGGGCCTGTGGGCGGGCGGTTTCAAGGCGGGGGCTGTGGGGACTAGCGCGGCCCTGGTCTTTGGCTATCTGGCAAGCCTGGTTTTCAATCCCAAATCCAAAGATTAAAAACGGCATATCACAAAAGAATCCGGTGGTATGCGTGGAGAGATCATAGCATATTTTGTACGTTAAAGGGACGAAGGATGAAGAAAAAGTTATGTCAAGTTGGTTGATTTATGCAGGTATATTGATTTATATGGAGATCGTGTTCCATCTGGGCTGTTTTGGCCTGGTGGGGTTTAACCCTGTATTTCCACTGGGGTTGATTGCTCTGATTGCCGCCATTCAGGCGCTGATCAGCGGCAGCCTGTCCCGGCGCGGCAGGCACAGGGCCTTCTGGATCATGGTCGTATTGGAATATTTGGTGTTTTTTGTGCAGACAGTGTATTTCAGGATCTTCCAGCAGCCTTTGCAGATTAAGATCATGGTGTTTGGAGGAAAGGACGCGCTGACCAATTATTGGAGGGAGGCCCTGACGGGTCTGCTCCATGCGTCTCCCCTGCTGTTACTGCTGGCGGTGCCGTTGGCGGGGATGGGGATTTGGAGATACCTCACCACCTGGGAATTGTCCTACTTAAACTCCATCAAAAAACTGCGGATGGGGTTGATTGCGGGGGTGGCGCTGATTTACTGCGTCAGCGTCATGGAGATTGGGAAAGCGCTGGATACACTGTATGCGGAGGAGTACCAGGAATTTTATGACCCCTTATTGGTGATGCAGGATATGGGTGTAATCTCCATGGTTCAGCGGGACAGTGCATGTGAACTGGGCGATATGGCGTCGTCCATGTGGGACAGGATATGGAATCCCCGCCCTGACAGAGAGGAACCGGATCAGTGGCTGGCCCAGGGCGAGGGGGAGCCGTCGGATGTCCCGGATGTATCTGAGCCGGAAACGGAATTGACACCGGGAACGAAGGCGGAAGGCGGTTCCATAGAGCCGCAGGCCACCCAGGAGCCTGTGCTGGACACTTCTCCCAATGTGTGGAATCTGGATATGACAAAGCTGGCGGAACTATCCCAGGGCAGCAAGGAGACGGAGTGGCTGGCGGAGTATCTGGGGAGAGTGACTCCCACCAACCGCAATGAGTATACCGGCATGTTCAAGGGGTACAACCTGATTTTTCTGACGGCGGAGGGTTTTTCCACCTATGCCATCAGGGAGGATCTGACCCCCACCCTGTACAAGATGGTGAACTCCGGTTTTGTGTTCAACAACTACTATGTGCCTCTTTGGAGTACCAGCACCAGCGACGGAGAGTATGTGAACACCACGGGGTTGATTCCCGACGGGCAGCACAGTATGCGCACCAGCGCAGATATAGGTATGGACTGGGCCTTTTCACTGCCTCGCTTCTTTGCCAAGGAGGGAGTGTACAACTGGGCGTACCATAACAATACCCTTTCCTATTATGATCGCTATCGGACTCACCCCAACCTGGGTTATGATTTCAAAGCTTCCAAGCTGGGAGACTTGTCCGAGGAGGAATATGGGGACAAGATTTTCTATATGGAGCACGCCAACGCATGGCCGGCCTCTGACTATGAGATGATGCTGGGAACCGTGCCGGAGTATGTGAATCTGGATCGATTTAATGTGTATTATATGACGGTATCAGGACATATGTATTACAGCTTCTCGGGAAACAGGATGTCCAGCTGGCACAAGGAGGAGGTGCAGGGCCTGGATATGTCGGAGAACGCCCAGGCTTATATCGCCTGCCATATTGAGTTGGATAAGGCCATGGCTAATCTGCTGGAGCAGCTGGAGGCGGCCGGGCAGCTGGAGAATACGGTAATCTGTCTCAGCGCGGATCACTATCCCTACGCTATGACCCAGGAGGAGTATGAGGAGTTGGCGGGCAGAGATCTGTCCCAGGATATGGATACTTACCGCAACAGCCTGATCCTGTGGAATGCGGCCATGGAGGAGCCTGTGGTGGTGGATAAAGTGTGCGGGGCCATGGATCTGCTGCCTACGCTGCTGAATCTGTTTGGATTTGACTATGACTCCAGAATGTATGCGGGGAGAGATATTTTCTCGGATCAGGAGGGAATGGTGGTTTTTATGGACCGCAGTTTTGTGACGGACACAGTGGCCTACAGCCGCAAGGCCAAGACCACCACATGGAAAGTGGACATAACGGAGGAAGAGCAGGAAGCCTATATGGATCTGGCAAGGCAGGACGTAAAAGAACGGTATAATTTCAGCGCCTATATTCTGCGCAACAATTACTATCGGCTGATACGGCAGTGCCTGGACGAGGAAAAGACTGCGGAGAACCCCGAGAGGCCGGCGGAGGCGGTACTGCCCTGGCCCACGGCGGAGCCTGTTCCCACGGCGCAGCCTGCGGTGGGGGTAGGAACGACTCCCGCACAGTAGGTAACTCCTGCCAACCCTCTTTCAAGGCACAGGGAGTGGGCAATATATACAAAATAAGGGCGACTGGCCACTGCATCGGAGCCCGTTTTTGTATATATTGACCATTCCCGTCACTTGCGGGGAACATTTCGCAATTGTCTATCCTCATAAATTTTCGTATGTAATATTTTTTTTGGACAGATACCCGGTCAGGGCTTTGTCCCATATTATATCAGGCTCTTTGTTCATCACGAAAGTATGATAGGCGATGCCCGTGGTCAGCAGGGCATGGGAGCCGTCGTACTTGATGGTGAGCACAAGGGCCTTAATCTGTTCCGGAGGGATGCCGCAAGTGTTGGCGGCCAGGATTTTACCCACCAGTTCCGGCTTGAGATGCAGCACGAATTTAAAATACAGGGGAGTACGTTTGCCTTTGATGAGTTGGAACAGCAGGCCCTTCATTTCCTGCCAGGGGGCGAAATCATAGGGACAGACTTGGGGATTGTCCCGCTCCTCGGAGGTGTAGAAGTCTTTATTTACATGCCCGTCTATGGTGTAAGTGTGGGCCGTGGACACGGCGGCTTCCTCCAACAGAAAGGTATCAAAGCAATCCCCTGTCAGCAGCTGCGCCATGAAGTTTTTGGTGTTTGTGATCTGTAATGCCAGCATATTTTCTCTCCCTTTAATGTGTTGCAAAATCATCTTAACACAATCCCAAGTACCAACGCAAGCTCAATAAAGAAAATTGCGGGCATACCCCACACGAAGTACCAGTGTCTGGTCTTGTGGCGGAATAACTGCATCCCGACGATGGAGCCCAGGCTGCCGCCCAGAAGGGCGATCAGAAAGAGAGTGGCCTCGGGGATACGCCACTGATGCCGGATGGCTTTTCTCTTGTCCATTCCCATACTGGCCAGCCCTGCCGCATTGATGCAGACCAGATACCCTATTACAAAATATATCATACTAATACCCATATCTTTCTACTTAGAGTTGTGCATGTTCCCAAAGTCCCCCCCTATAGCAGGAGAAGCGGAGCGCAGGAAATACTGTGTCATGTTACATATTGGAATATATAGAAAGAGGAGCCTTAGAAGCGCTGCGGCTTCCGGCTCCTCCTGTCAGCGTGGTAAGTGTTTACTGCTTGTCTGCTTCCTGCATTTTCATGGCGCGGACTTTCAGGGAGAGGCCAAACAGATTGATGAAGCCTTCCGCGTCGTGGTGGTCGTACAGGTCGCCGGTGGTAAAGGAGGCGATGCTCTCATTGTACAGGGAGTAGGGAGAGGTGGTTCCGGCTTTGATGATATTGCCCTTGTACAACTGGAATTTCACTTCGCCGGTCACGTACTCCTGGGTTTTTTCGATGAAAGCCTGCTCTGCCTCCCGCAGAGGAGTGAACCACTTGCCTTCGTATACCAGACTGGCAAAACGGCTGCCCATCTCCTTTTTCATGGCATAGGTGTCCCGGTCCAGAATCAGTTCTTCCAGCTGCTGGTGTGCCTCCATCAGGATGGTGCCGCCGGGGGTCTCGTATACGCCGCGGGACTTCATGCCCACCACTCGGTTCTCCACAATATCAATGATGCCGATGCCGTGCCTGCCGCCCAATTCGTTCAGCTTGCGGATAATGTCGGAGACTTTCATCTTCTCGCCGTTTACGGAAGTGGGTACACCCTTTTCAAATGTAAGAGTCACATACTCGCCCTGGTCGGGAGCCTTCTGGGGAGTAGTGCCCAGCACCAGCAGATGCTCATAGTTGGGCTCGCTGGCGGGGTCCTCCAGTTCCAGGCCCTCATGACTGATGTGCCAGAGGTTGCGGTCACGGCTGTAGGAGGAGTCCGCAGAGAAAGGCAGGTTGATGCCATGGGCTTTGCAGTACTCGATCTCGGATTCGCGGGAATCCATGTTCCACTTATCATTTCTCCATGCGGCGATGATCTTGATGTCCGGAGCCAGAGCCTTGATGCCCAGTTCAAAACGGATTTGGTCGTTGCCCTTGCCGGTGGCTCCGTGGCAGATGGCCACAGCGCCCTCCTTGCGGGCGATCTCCACCAGCTTTTTGGCGATCAGGGGTCTTGCCATGGAGGTACCCAGCAGATATTTATTCTCGTAGACGGCGCCTGCCTGTACGCAGGGGGTGACATAATCGTCACAGAACTCATCGATCACGTCCAGAATGTACAGCTTCTCCGCGCCGCAGAACTTGGCCCTCTCCTCCAGGCCGTCCAGTTCCTCAGCCTGTCCGCAGTCGATACATACACAGATTACCTCGTAATCATAATTCTCCTTCAGCCAGGGGATGATGGCGGTGGTATCCAGGCCGCCGGAATACGCTAAAACAACTTTCTCTTTCATATTTTCTCCTTTCCTGTTTAGGGGGCGTTTTGCCGCTTTCATTATTTATAGAATGCATGTTTATGTACGCTAGGGATACTATATACTATTTCGGGAGGGATTGCAAGACCTAAAATTGCATAAAATGAAAAATATTTCTGCATATAATGTGTAGAATATGCATTGCTACATAGCAAATATGCATAAAGTAGAATAAATATTCAAAAATGTGCTTGACGTTATGCAGTTTCTGTGTAATGATAAGAAAAAGATTGGTAGGGGCTGCGCAGGGGTTACGCAGGGGTTACGCAGGGGTTACGCAGGGGTTACGCGGGGGCTACGCAGGGGCTACGCGGGGGCTACGCCCCGGGAGGGGACAGGGTGGCTCCCAGGGCGGGCGGTTCCTTCGGCGGATTTTTCTAAGGAAGCAGATGGGGCGCAGGCAGCTGCCGGGTCGGCATCAACGTACATCCATGTACGATGATGCCTAAAATGGCCATCCGTGGCCATTTTCCCCTGGGTTATCGCCTGCTTCCTAAGAAAAATCACGTCTCAGTCTCAGCCCGCCTGGGGAGCCACCCTGTCCCCTCCCGGGGCTTACACTAAAGCGGGGGGCTGGCCTTGGTTTTGCAGGGAGGGAATTGTTTTCTGCACTATATTTTATGATTTTGATATTGGCTCTGGGGCATATATAAAAAATGGTTCTCTGTGCTCTGTTGGGCCGTAATATTCATTTCAGGTTGGCTGCTTTTAGGGAGTGCGGAGCATATGTGAAATTGTATCGCATGGTGCCCCGGTTATCACATAAAGGGATCGGGCGAGATATTTTTTGGTATATGTACCGGTCAGGAAAACAGTTGTTTTTTCGCAGGAAATAGAGTATGATTGCAGAAGAGATAAACAATGTGAGAATTTAAGAAGCAGTGGAATATAAAATTTGGTGGCCCGATCAGGCGGGCGGATAGGAGCAGGATATGATAAAAGCAGGAATTATAGGGGCGACCGGGTACGCGGGCGGGGAGTTGGTGCGTATTCTGATGGGGCATAAGGATGTGGAGATCAAGTGGTATGGTTCCCGGAGTTACATAGATCAGAAATACTATCAGGTTTATCAGAACATGTTCCGGATCGTGGAGGATGTGTGTAGGGATGACAATCTGGAACAGCTGGCGGAACAGGTGGATGTGATTTTTACGGCCACGCCCCAGGGGTTCTTGGCGGGGCTTCTGACAGAGGAAATATTGCGGAAGGTGAAGATCGTGGATCTGTCCGCGGACTATCGGATCAAGGATGTGGCTGTATATGAAAAGTGGTATAAGATAGAGCATAAGTCTCCCCAGTTTATCCAGGAGGCTGTGTATGGTCTGTGCGAAATCAACAGGGACAGGATAAGCGGGAATACCAGGCTGGTTGCCAATCCTGGCTGTTATACCACCTGTTCCATTCTGACGGCATATCCTCTGGTAAAGGAAGGGCTGATCGATGTGGACACTTTGATTGTGGATGCCAAGTCCGGCACTTCCGGGGCGGGGCGGGGAGCCAAGGTGCCCAATCTTTACTGTGAAGTGAATGAGAATATCAAGGCTTACGGCGTGGCAAACCACAGGCATACCCCGGAGATCGAGGAGCAGCTGGGCTATGCGGCGGGGCGGCAGCTGGTGATCAATTTTACCCCTCATCTAGTGCCCATGAACCGGGGGATTCTGGTGACGGAGTACGCGAATTTAAGGCCCGGGGCGGATGGAAAGCTGCCCGCCTATGAGGAGGTCAGGGCCATATATGACAAGTACTATGGGGGAGAAAAATTTGTCCGTGTGCTGGATAAGGGAGTCTGCCCCGAAACCAAGTGGGTGGAGGGCAGCAACTATGTGGATGTGAATTTTGTCATAGATGAGCGCACAGGCCGGATCATTATGATGGGAGCGCTGGACAATCTGGTTAAGGGCGCGGCGGGACAGGCGGTGCAGAATATGAATCTGCTCTTTGGCCTGCCTGAGAGCGAGGGGCTGGAATTAGTGCCCTGTTTCCCCTAAGGGACTCGCTGTTTGGAGTGGCTCATGGATTCAGTTTTGAGTGATAATTGGTTTGCGATGACGCTTGTGCAGCAGATGATAAATATCGGAAATGAAGTCAAGCGGGCAGTCAGATTTGATGCCAATATGGGTAAGAAGACAATGTTTTTGGACAGGGCAATCTGGTATACGGAACTCACTATGAAGGATCCAAAAAATCAGAGGGTATTGCCGGAACTGAGTATCAGCAAAATGGTTCTGGAGGATTACAGGGGAGAACATGTTCTCGACTGCACTAAGGAACAGATAAATCACTATTATGGCGTATACACAAAATTGTTATAGAGTTAATAATATGTGGAATCCATATTAAGGAAAGATATCTGGCATATCAGATCAGCCCGTGAGGGTGAGGGAAGGAAAAGAGAAATGCAGGAGAAAAAATATACCATACGGGCAATGACCGCAGAAGATTACCCGGGGCTGTATGCCCTGTGGATGACCATAAAGGGTTTCGGCATCCGCAGTCTGGATGACTCTCAGGAGGGCGTGGAGCGTTTTTTAAAGAGGAATCCGAACAGCAGTGTGGTAGCCGTGGCTTTTGACGGCGCCATTGTGGGCGGCATCCTCTGCGGGCATGACGGCAGGAGGGGGTGCCTGTATCATGTATGTGTGCGGGAGGACTACCGGCGGCTGGGCATCGGCAAGGCTATGGTGGTGCATTGCATGAACGCCCTGAAAGCAGAAGGCATCAACAAAGTGAGTCTGATTGCGTTTACCCGCAATGATGTGGGCAATGCTTTCTGGAACACCATAGGCTGGACCAGAAGGCTGGACCTGAACTATTATGACTTTACGTTGAACGAGGCCAATATCACGGCGTTTAACCAGTAAGGAGAAATCAGGTTGGAAGATGCGCGTTTAAACATGTATTGACGCAAATGCGGGCGGCTCGGCCAGCGATATGCATGTAGAGGCAAGTATGAACATATGGGCTCAGTATACGAAGATAAATATCACAGTATTTATACTGCCTAACAGTTAAAATTTCCGAGTAACCTGACTACATAACGCCAGCCATATGCGTTTAACCAATGCAGTACGGTAAATTCTGGCGTTATGTAGTATAACCAAGTGACAACATAGAAAAAGGAGAACAAACATGAGACAGATCGAGGGCGGCGTGACTGCGGCAAAAGGCTTTGAGGCCGCAGGCGCGGAGGCAGCGGTGAAATATCAAAACAGAAAGGATATGGCGCTGATCTACAGCGCCTCCCCCTGCCGGGTGGCAGGCACTTTTACCAGCAATGTGGTAAAGGCGGCGCCGGTTTTATGGGACCAGAAAGTGGTGGCTCAGTCCCCCTTTGCCCAGGCCGTGGTGGTGAACTCCGGCATTGCCAACGCCTGTACGGGCCAGGCAGGCATGGACTGCTGCAGGGCGGAGGCGGAGCATACGGGCAGACTTCTGGGCATTCCGGCGGAGGCGGTGCTGGTGGCCTCCACCGGCGTCATCGGCATGGCCATGCCGGTGGATCGGCTCCGCGCGGGAATCGACAAGCTGGCGGCGGCCAAGGAACGCAGCCGGGAGGCAGGGCTGGCGGCGGCACAGGCCATTATGACCACCGACACCGTCTCCAAGGAGATTGCGGTGGAAGTGCAGATCGGCGGGCAGACCGTGACCATTGGCGGTATGTGCAAGGGATCCGGCATGATCCACCCTAACATGTGTACCATGCTGGCGTTTTTGACCACGGACGTATGCATCTCCAAGGAAATGCTGCAGCGGGCGGTCAGCGCAGCGGTGGTGGACTCTTTCAATATGATCTCGGTGGACGGCGACACCTCCACCAACGACACCCTGCTGGTGCTGGCCAACGGCCAGGCGGGCAACATAGAGATCAGCGGCGAGGGGGCGGACTATGACGTTTTCTGTCAGGCGCTGGACTTTATCACTGTTTATCTGGCCCGGAAAATGGCCGGGGACGGGGAGGGAGCGACCTGTCTGTTCGAGGCAAAAGTTGTCGGCGCGGACACGAAAGAACACGCCCGGACACTGGCTAAATCCGTGATCTGTTCCTCTCTGAGCAAGGCGGCGATCTACGGCCACGACTGCAATTTCGGACGTTTTCTGTGCGCTCTGGGCTACAGCGGCGCCAGCTTTGACCCGGACAAGGTGGATCTGTGGTTCCAGAGCCAGGAGGGCAAAGCAGTGGTATACAGCCAGGGCAATCCCGTCTCCTACAGCGAGGAGGAGGCCACCAGGATTCTATCGGCTCCCGAGGTCACGGTGGTGGCGGATATGCATATGGGAGATGCCGAAGCCACGGCCTGGGGCTGCGATTTGAGCTATGACTATGTGAAGATCAACGCGGATTACCGTTCATAGGACTATAGGTTTCGCAGCCGTATTGCCACATTGCAATTCCAGGAACGGAAATTGAGGCGGAAATGGCGGCTGTAATAAGGAAAAGAGCATGTCAGGAATGAAAAAATGGATTGATGCAGAATAATATTCAGGAAGCAGGAGGATACATATGAGCCAAGTAAATATATCGGATGCCGTGCGTTATATCGGCTGTGACGATCATGAAATCGATTTGTTTGAGAGCCAGTATCAGGTGCCCAATGGGGTATCCTACAATTCTTATCTGATGGTGGACGAAAAGATTGCCATCATGGACACTGTGGATGCCAGGGCCACAACGGAATGGCTTGCCAATCTGGAACGGGAGATGGAACTTGTGTCCCGGCAGAGAGGACGGGAGTGCCCGCCGGATTATCTGGTGGTTTCCCACTTAGAGCCGGACCATGCTGCCAATATCCAGAAGGTTTGTGAGAAATACCCAAAGCTTAAGGTGGTGAGCAACGCCAAAACCTTCGCTATGCTGCCCCAGTTTTTCACCATGGATTTCAGCGGCAGGAAGGTGGAGGTCAAGGAGGGGGACAGCCTTTCTCTGGGCAGCCATACCCTGCATTTTTACATGGCTCCCATGGTGCATTGGCCGGAGGTCATGGTGACTTATGAGAGCACAGAGAAGATATTGTTCTCCGCGGACGGCTTCGGCAAGTTCGGCGCGCTGGACACCCAGGAGGACTGGGACCATGAGGCCCGGCGCTACTATATTAATATTGTGGGCAAATACGGCGCGCCGGTGCAGGCACTGCTGAAGAAAGCGTCCGGGCTGGATATCCAAATCATCTGCCCGCTGCACGGCCCGGTGCTGAAGGAAAATCTGGCCCATTATCTGGAAAAATATGAACTGTGGTCAAGCTACCGCCCGGAGAATGAAGGGGTCACCATCGCCTATGCCTCCATCCATGGCAACACGGCGGCAGCTGCCAAAGAGTTGGCAGCGCTGCTGGAAGAAAAAGGGCAGAAGGTATCCCTGTTTGATCTGGCCAGGGACGACATGGCGAAGGCCGTTGAGGATGCCTTCCGCTATGACAGGCTGGTGCTGGCGGCGGCCACCTACGACGGCGGACTGTTCCCCTGCATGGAGGATTTCCTCTATCACCTGAAGCTGAAAAACTATCAGAAGAGAACCATAGGAATCTTGGAAAACGGATCCTGGGCGCCCATGGCCGCAAAGCTGATGAAGGAATATGCGGAGGGCTTCAAGGACTGTGTGCTGGCGGAGCCCACTGTAACCGTCAAGTCCACCCTGAATGCCGCCAGCCGGGATCAGCTTTGCCAGCTGGCCCAGGCACTGGCAAAGTAAGGGGGGGTCAGATGGCGAGTATTTATGACCGGGCGGATATCTATGATTTATTTGAGGACGAAAATCGGTATGAAGTATATAAGCGCCATTGGGAAACGGTTTTGGAAGGAAAAAGAATACAGACGATGCTGGATGTGAGCATTGGTACAGGCAGTGTAACCTTGCCGGTGCTGGATATGGGTATTGAGTTGTGCGGCTCAGATCTGAGTCAGACAATGCTTGCCAGATGTGCAAAAAAGGCCGAGGCAAAGGGCCAGACGGTCGAGTTGAAGTGCAGTGACTTCAGAGACTTATCCTGTTGGCAGGAGCGGCGATTTGATCTGGTGGCTAGCACCGGCAACGCCTTGGGCTATGTCGTCAACGAAGATGTCATGAAAACCTTGGAGCGGATGGACTCTCTGACAGGCCCGGGTGGTTATCTGTATTTTGATACGCGCAACTGGGACAAGATTCTGAGGGAACGCAATCGTTTCTATCCGTATAATCCGCTGTTTGACGGAGAAAACAGGATAAATGTGACGCAGGCATGGGACTATAACAATGACGGTTCCATGACATTCAACATTTTGTATACTTTTGAGAGAGAAAACAGGATATTCCAGAAAGAGATATTTGAAGAACACTATTACCCGGTCTCTTGGGAGATATTGCAAAATAAACTGAGAGAAATGGGTTATAGAGATATAGGGATAAAGTGTTTTCCGGCTTGTTTTGAGATGGCAGAGTTCGAACAGGTTGAATGGTATTGTGTCATTGCCAGAAAGCCGTAATTGCCGGCCGAACCACAGTTTTTCCCCATGGCGGAAAAAGGCGAATTGACATGACCGCAAAAATATAGTAAACCATTAAGCAGGGGCACAGCAAAGCCCTGTAACAATAGTTTGGATACAAAAATATAACAGGCAGGAAGGGATATTGGTTTAAATGGAAAAAGATATGGAACTGGTGATGCACAAGGCAGAAACCCTGATCGAAGCATTGCCCTACATTCAGAAATTCAACCGCAAGATCATTGTGGTTAAATACGGCGGCAGCGCCATGAGCAATGAGGAACTGCAGAAAAACGTCATCAAGGACGTGACCCTCTTAAAGCTGGTGGGCTTCAAACCCATCATCGTCCACGGGGGCGGCAAGGAGATCAGCCGCTGGGTCGGCAAGGTTGGCAAGGAAGCCAAATTCATCAATGGCCTGCGTGTAACCGACGTGGAGACCATGGAGCTTGCGGAGATGGTGCTGGGCAAGGTGAATAAGGACCTGGTGACCATGGTGCAGGAGCTGGGAGTCAAGGCCGTGGGTATCAGCGGCAAGGACGGCGGTCTGCTCACCGTGGAGAAAAAATACGCGGACGGTCAGGATATCGGCTTTGTGGGCAACATCACGGAGGTGAATCCCAAGGTGCTCTATGACTTGCTGGAGAAGGATTTCCTGCCCATCGTGGCCCCCATCGGATTGGATGAACACTTCCAGACTTACAATATCAACGCGGATGACGCGGCCTGCGCCATTGCCAAGGCTGTGGGGGCGGACAAGCTGGTGTTTTTGACGGATATTGAGGGTCTTTACAAGGATATTAATGACAAGTCTACCTTTATCTCCCGGCTGTCCGCCTCCGACGCGGAAGGACTGATAAACGGAGGCTTTATCGGCGGCGGTATGCTGCCCAAGCTGGGAAATTGCACCTCTGCCATCAGAAGCGGCGTGAACAGGGTACATATCCTGGACGGAAGGGTGCCCCACAGCCTGTTGCTGGAGATCTTTACCAACAACGGCGTGGGAACGGCCATTATCAATGACGAAGAGATCGGAGGGATGCCCCAATGATGAAGGAATATATTGAGGAGGCGGAAAAGGCGCTGCTTCATACGTACAACCGCTACCAGGTGGTGCTGGATAAGGGCGACGGCGTATATCTCTATGATATGGAAGGGAAGCGTTACCTGGACTTTGTGTCCGGTATCGCAGTGTTTGCCCTGGGCTATAATAATAAGGCATACAATGATGCGCTGAAGGCCCAGATCGACAAGCTGATCCACACATCCAACTATTACTACAACGCGCCGGCCATCGAGGCGGCCAGGAAGATCAAGGCAGTGTCTGGCATGGACAGGGTCTTTTTCACCAACTCCGGGGCCGAGGCCGTGGAAGGAGCTATCAAGGCGGCCAGAAAGTATGCCTATTTGAAGGATGGATCCACGGATCATGAGATCATTGCCATGGAGCATTCCTTTCACGGCAGGACCATGGGAGCCCTTTCTGTGACGGGCAATCCCAAGTATCGGGAGGCTTTCGGGCCCATGATCGGCAATATCCGCTTTGCCGCCCTGAATGACTATGACAGCGTACTTGCCCAGGTGACGGACAAGACCTGCGCCATCATCCTGGAGACTGTCCAGGGGGAGGGCGGCATTTACCCCGCCGAGGAGGATTTTCTGAAAAAACTGCGTCGGCTCTGTGACGAGAGAGATATCCTTCTCATCCTGGACGAGATTCAGTGCGGCATGGGCCGCACCGGCTATATGTACGCCTGGCAGCGTTTTGACGTGAAGCCGGATATCATGACCACGGCCAAGGCGCTGGGCTGCGGTGTGCCTGTGGGGGCGTTTCTGATGACGGAGCGGGTGGCGCAAAACTCCTTGACGGCAGGGGATCACGGAACCACCTATGGCGGCAATCCTCTGGCAGCGGCGGCGATCTGCAAGGTGCTGGATCTGTTCGAGGAGCAGAAGGTGCTGGAGAATGTCAGGGAGGTAGGTCCCTATCTGGCTGAGGGACTGGAGGAACTGACCCGGAGGTACGACTGCATTGAGACCCACCGCGGCGTGGGACTGCTGCAGGGGCTGGTATTTTATAAGCCCGTGGGGGAAATCATTAAAAGGGCTCTTGATAAGGGCTTGATTTTGATCAATGCAGGCACCCATATCATCCGCTTTGTACCGGCGCTGGTTATCGGCAAGGGGGATGTGGATGCCATGATTGAGATATTGGACAGCTGTATTGAGGAGTGTTATACTGACAAGCGCTAAGATTTTCCAATTGAAAATCTAAACGCTCGTGAGTATAGTAAGGAATATCGCAGGCAAAGCGGGAGTTTGGCTAAGCCATGCTCCGGTTATGCAGGAATGAGGAATTTATGCATTTTACCAAGAGAATTATGGCGGTTTTGCTGGTGGCAGCGCTGACGGCGGGACTCTATGCCGGCAGCTTTATTGACTGGGACAGCGAGGATGCGCAGGAGAACCCGCTGGCTTTTTTAAACCAGAAGGAGACAATCCGCGTCTGGTACGGGGATGAAGCGCTGACGGATTATATCAGCAGGGCGGCGGTTGCCTTTGGGGACGCCCACAATGTGCGGGTACTTCCCTACTATATAGCGGAAAGTGATTATCTGGAAACCATAAACAGGGTCACATTGAACGGCGGGGAGGAAACACCGTCCATGCCGGACGCCTACCTGATCAGCCATGACCTGCTGGAGAAAGCCTATCTGGCAGGACTGGCTGTACCGGTGGAGGACGTGGCAGGCGTGATGGACGCAGCCCATTTTCCCAAGGCGGCGCTGTCGGCAGTGACTTATCACGGCAAGCTGGTGGCCTATCCCCTGTACTATGAGACCAGCGCCCTGATCTACAACGAGACCTATCTGTATGAATGGGCACGGCAGCAGGCGGGCAAGGCGGATCCCACCGGGGGCATCGATGGGGAAGAGGGGGAGTTTGAGGAACTGGACGAACTTCCCGACGATGAGGAGTCCCTGGTAATATACGACGAGGAAACTCTGGCGCTGCGGACGCAGCAGTTTTTTGAACGGGCGATTCCGGCCACAGTGAGCGATATCCTACAGATTGCGGACAGCTTTGATCCCCCGGAAACGGTGGAAGGAATCTTTTCCTGGGATGTTTCGGATATCTTTTATAATTACTATTTTGTGGGCAATTATATGAATCTGGGAGGAGAAGCGGGGGACGACAGAAGCCAGATCGACATATATAATCAGGAGGCCATTGCCAGTCTGGGGATTTACCAGGGACTGAACCAGTTCTTTTCCATTGATTCCTCCACGGTGAGTTATGATTCGGTACTGCAGGATTTTCTGGAGGGAAAACTGGTGTTTACCATTGCCACCACGGACGCGGCGGCAGTTCTGGCCCAGGCCAAGGAGGAGGGGAACTTTCCTTACGATTACGGTGTTTCCCTGATGCCGGATCCCAGCGGCGAACTGGCGGGCAGATCCATGTCAGTGACCAGCGCGGTGGCCATCAACGGTTATTCGGAGCACCAGGAGTTGGCCAATGCCTTTGCTGCTTATCTGGCGGACGGTTACGCGGAGAATCTGTATGAGCAGACGGGGAAGGTATCGGCCAACAGGACCGTGAACCGCAGCAACGGAGCGCTGCAGATATTTCTGGCCGAGTATGAGGACAGTATGCCTCTTCCCAAGCTGATGGAGGCCAGCAATTACTGGACTTGGCTGGAGGTGCTTTTTGCGAAAGTATGGAACGGGGAGGACGTGAGCAGCATGGTGGAACAGCTGGACCAGCAAATGCGCACACAACTTGTCAAAAACTGAATATTTTCCGCATATGGAACCAGTCATCAGGATATCCTAAACAGTAAAGAATATGCAAAGCTCTGAATGGTCCGGTTAGGACAGGTAAAGTCGTGAAGGCGCGCGAGAGCAGATTTCATGGGTGTATTTTACGAATGAAACCTGTCTCTCCTGTGTGTGCGTCGAAAGGACTTTACCCTTTAGAGCCATCGCGCAGCGATTTAATTAGGAGGAACAAGATGATTGGTTTTTTTATTGCCCTGATATCGGGGGCGCTTATGAGTGTACAGGGAGTATTCAATACCCAGGTGACGAAAAGCTCCAGTATATGGGTGGCCAGTGCCTTTGTGCAGTTTACCGCGCTGCTGGTCTGCCTGGGGGCATGGCTGATCACGGACAGAGGCAGTCTTATGGCGCCGCTGAAAGTGGAGCCCAAATATATGCTGCTGGGCGGCGCCATTGGCGCGTTCATCACCTACACAGTCATTAAGAGTATGGATGCCCTGGGGCCGGCCCGGGCGGTCATGCTGATCGTGGTGGCCCAGCTGCTGGTGGCCTATGTGATAGAACTTCTGGGATGGTTTGGCGTGGAAAAACAGCCCTGGGAGTGGCGCAAGGCCGTGGGCATGGCAATCGCGATTGCCGGTATTGTCATCTTCAAGTGGAAATGACAGCCGCGAGAAAATTAAGTAATTTTTAAGCTTTTCCCACTTGTCAAGGGAAAATACTTCCTATACAATAATTCTATCAGCATAGAGAGGCATTCCGAGTACCGCCAGAAATGGGAAAGGAACTATGATGAGAAAAATAAAGTATGAGTTACTTCTTGTATGCTTTTGGGTGTCGCTGGTCTTAAGCGGCTGCAGTCGCAGCAAAGAGATCCTGTATTTCGACCGGGAATCGGCGGATGAATTGTATGCTCAGAATAGGGGCGGCTATACGGACGGGCCCTCAAAGAGGGATCTGCCCCAAGAGGGACAGGAGTCACGGTCAGAGTCCGAACAGGCGGTCCCGGCTGAGAATGACAGACTGATTTGTGTCCATGTATGCGGCCAAGTGTGTCGGCCGGGCGTGGTGATGCTGCCCGAGGGAAGCCGTGCCTGGGAGGCCGTGGAGGCGGCAGGCGGGCTTGCCGGCGAAGCCTGGGAGGCAGCGGTGAATCTGGCAGCGGTGCTGGGAGACGGGGAGAAGCTTTACATCCCGGCCATAGGAGAGGCTGTGGTGAAGGAAGTCTGTGAGACGGACGGCGGGCTGGTCAATCTGAACACGGCGGATGCGGGCAGGCTCCAGACCCTGCCTGGGATCGGTGAGAGCCGCGCGGCGGATATCCTGTCCTACAGGGAGAAAAACGGCATTTTCCGGTCCGCGGAAGAGATAATGCAGGTGCCGGGCATCAAAGAAAGCACTTATGAGAAGATTAGGGATTTGATAACGGTAGACTGAGCATGCGTGGGGAAGGATGGTTGAAGCAATGGCTGTAAAAAGGGCTTTGGTAGTGGATGACGAGAAACTGATCGTGAAGGGGATTAGGTTTAGCTTAGAGCAGGATGAGATGCAGGTGGATTGTGCCTATGACGGGGAGGAGGCTCTGGAACTGGCCCGGGCCAACCGGTATGATATAATCCTGCTGGATATCATGCTGCCCAAACTTACGGGGTTTGAAGTGTGTCAACATATCAGGGAGTTTTCCAACGTGCCCATTATAATGCTGACAGCCAAGGGTGACGACATGGATAAGATATTGGGCTTGGAGTACGGCGCGGACGATTATATAACCAAACCCTTCAACATCTTGGAGGTAAAGGCCAGGATCAAGGCCATCATGCGCCGCATAGAGCCCAAAAAGGGCCAGGCGGAGGCCCATAAGGAACTGGTAAGCGGTGAGATGCGCCTGGACTGCGAGGGCAGACGAGCCTATATTGCCGGCAGGGAGATTGGTTTAACTGCCAAGGAATTTGAGGTGTTGGAACTGCTTATGACCAATCCCAACAAGGTATACAGCAGGGAGGCGCTGCTGAAGATTGTATGGGGCTGCGATTATCCCGGTGATGTGCGGACAGTGGATGTACATATCAGGAGACTGCGTGAGAAGATAGAGAACAATCCCAGTGAGCCGCAGTATGTACACACTAAATGGGGAGTAGGGTATTATTTCTATAATGTATAAGCCATGGAGAAAAATTATATAAAAAAGATAAAAGAATTTTATCATCAGTATCTCAACATCCGCAGTCTGAGGGTTCGGATATTCCTGATCGTATTGGTGGTGGGCATTGTTCCCAGCGTTGCCATGCGTTATGGAATCATGAGGAATTATGAGCAGCGGGCGGTGGAACTTCGGACGGCCACGGTGCAGAGCCAGCTGAGAGTCATAGCGGATCATCTGATCAATGAAGACTATTTGAATATGAGGAGTTCTTCGGCACTCAGTTTGGAGTATTCGAACACCAGCAGTTCCAGGGTCATCAATGCTGAATTGGAGATGCTGTCCAATCTGTATGACGGGCGGGTACAGATTATCAGCGGGAATCTGCGGATTGTCAAAGATACATACAGCATCAGTGAGGGAAAGACTATTATCTCGGAGGAAGTGATCAAATGCTTTATGGGGGAGAGTCTTTCCAATTATGATGCCCAGAACGGATACATTGAAATAACCATTCCCATTATTGACAATCGTAATGTCGGTGAGGGAGGGGGTGAAGGGGCAGGTCCGAATCCCAGGGTCAAGGGCGTGATGCTCACCAGCCTTTCTACAGACTATATCATGGAAACGATGGAGGTTTTAAGCCGCAAGGCCATGATTTTGGAGGCGTTGATGATTATGGCCATTGTCGTCATTGCTCTGATTCTGTCCATCGTGCTGACAAGGCCCTTTGAGCGGGTTACCAAGGTCATCAATGATGTGAAGGCGGGATACAGCAATGAGAGCATTTCCGTGCCGGACCTGGCGGAGACAGAGCATATTGTGGAGGCATTTAACCAGCTGCTTCAGCGCATGAAGGTTTTGGATGATTCCAGACAGGAATTTGTGTCCAATGTGTCCCATGAACTGAAGACGCCCTTGACTTCCATGAAGGTGCTGGCGGATTCCCTGCTGGTGCAGGAGGATGTGCCTGCGGAACTGTACCAGGAGTTTATGGAGGATATCGTGTCGGAGATTGACCGTGAGAACCGTATTATCACGGATCTGCTGACTCTGGTCAAAATGGACAAGAAGGTTTCGGCCCTGAACATTGCGTCCGTCAATGTCAACGACCTGACGGAACTGATATTAAAGCGTCTGCGCCCCATTGCCCGAAAGAAGGACGTGGAGGTGGTGTTTGAGAGCGTTCGTCCTGTGACGGCCGAGGTGGACGAGGTAAAAATGACGCTGGTGATGTCCAATCTGGTGGAGAACGCCATCAAGTACAATAAGGAACATGGCTGGGTCAAGGTTGTTCTGGACGCGGATCATCAATATTTTACATTTGAAGTCAGTGACTCCGGCATCGGCATCCCCGAGGACTCCCTGGCACAGATCTACGAGCGCTTTTATCGGGTGGACAAATCCCACTCCCGGGAGATCGGCGGCACCGGCCTGGGGCTGGCCATCACCAAGAACGCCGTGCTGATGCACAGAGGATCCATCACAGTGACCAGCACGGAGGGGGAGGGTTCCACCTTTTTGGTGAAAATTCCACTAAACTATGTTTCACAGTAATTTAGCGCCATCGCACAGCGATCTTAACAGGAGGAGCGGAATGAAACGAATTATGGCGGCGCTGCTTACACTGATCTGTCTGATTACCCTTGTTGCCTGCAAGCAGGAACTGGTGGATCAGTCCAAGATCTATTCGGTCTACTATGTGAGCAACTCCGAGACTAAGATAGAGATGCATGAGCACTATATGGAGGCGGAGGATCTGGAGAGCCAGGTGACGGAACTCTTGAATGCGCTGGCAACCACTCCGGCAAAGCTGGAGTACAAGGCTCCCCTTAATATGGGCTTTCAGGTGCAGAGTGTGGATGTAAATATGGGCAAGGTGCATCTGGATATGACAGAAAATTATAACAGTTTGTCAACCACCACGGAGGTACTGGTACGAGCGGCTATCGTGAGGACGCTGACCCAGCTGAATCAGATCAATTTTGTGTCCATCACCGTGAACGGCAATCCCCTGCTGGATTCCCTGGGAAACATTGTGTCCACTATGAACAGGGATCAGTTTGTGGAAAATGACGGCAATGCCATCAATACTTATGAGGAGATCACGCTGAAACTTTATTTCGCCAATGAGGCAGGGGACCAGCTGATTGCGGCCAACCGTACCAGGGAGTACAGCACCAATATTTCACCGGAGAAGTTGATTGTGGAGGAACTGATCAAAGGCCCCAGCAGGGAGGGGCTGTACCCCACCATCAATCCGTCTACCAAGGTGGCCAGCGTGACCACCAGGGACGGGGTGTGTTATGTCAATCTGGATGAAACATTTCTCACGCAGCCCTACAATGTAACGGCGGATGTGACGATATACTCTATCGCCAACTCCCTGGCGGAACTGAGCCATGTGAACCGTGTCCAGATATCCGTCAATGGGGACAATTCCGGCACATACCGGGAAAAATACAGTCTGACCACTTATTTTGAACGCAATCTGGATATTGTAACGACTTTAGAATAGTATGAGGAGAACTTTTGGTGTGACTAATTATTTATGCCTGCGCAAAGCAGGCGGACAGGAGTATGATTGGGAGGAATACGGAGACCGCTTTTATGCGGCTGTCTGGCTCTGATCACAGTCATTGTGCTCCGGCAGCGGCTGGAAAACCCGCCGCCCTGGGAGTCGGAGTTGTCCCGACAGTTCTGCGGGGAGGAGCCGTTCCATAAGGAACTGTCGGTGACTGTGACCGGCCAGGTATACGAGAAGGAAGTCCGTACTCTGTACGGCGAGGAAATTCTAATTCTTTATCTGAGATCTGTTACCGTATCGTCTGATACGGAATCGGGGGACGGAGTATCTGTCCCGGATATTTCAGGACAAAAAGTAAATGACAGACTGATATGCCAGCTGGCAGCGGACCAGGCGGTATGGGAGCGCGTGTCCGCGGAGGAGACAGCCGGGGACGAAGGGGCGGCGTGGCGGTTGTGGGAGCATATCAGCCTTGGCCGCCGGGTGGCCGTACAGGGCCGGCTGGAACTTTATCAGCGCGCCGCCAACCCGGGAGAGTGGGACAACGCGGATTACAATTTGATCACCGGTGTTGCGGGACGGCTGAAGCAGGCTGCACTCCTGGGCAGCGACAATGGGCAGTGGCGGATCCGGGAGGGATTGCTGCGCCTTCGCCATATCTTGAAGGAAAGGCTCTATCGGGCGCTTCCGCCCAGCGAGGCATCCGTCCTGGCCAAAATGATGCTGGGAGAAAAATACGGGCTGGATCAGGAACTGAAGGAACTGTACCAAAGTAATGGCATTGCCCATGTACTGGCCATCTCCGGCCTGCATATCACCCTGCTGGGCATGGGGCTTTACGGGCTGCTGCGCCGGTGCGGCTGTCCCATTGTGCCGGCGGCCATAGCCGGGGGCGGCATAATTCTGCTCTATGGCGGCATGGTGGGCTGGGGCATATCGGCGGTCCGTGCCATAGGCATGTACCTGATCCGTATGTTGGGAGAGATCTGGGGTAAACGCTACGATATGCTGACCGCCATGGGAATATTGGCGGCGGGAATGGTGTGCCATAATCCCAGGTTAGTGTACCACTGCGGATTTCTGCTGTCTTTCGGGGCAACAGCAGGCATGGGGCTGGTATATCCTTCACTGTTGGAGCTGCCTGTAAATGCGGGACTTGAAAGACTGATTCGCGGCAGGCGGCAGGCATACAGGACACATGAGAGAAGGAGGGGCAAGGGCAGAGCCGACAGGGTGTTTTGGGAAAACAAGGGGCTGCGGCTGCTTCAAAGCCTGCTCCGGGGGCTGCTGGCCAGCCTGTCCGTCACTTTGGCCACATTGCCAGTTCAACTCTGGTTTTTCTATCAGATTCCGGTCTACGGCATTCTGCTGAATTTGATTGTACTCCCATTGATGGGCCTGCTGCTGGCCGGAGGATTGATATTGATGATTTTTCCCGCCGCGCTGCCGGTGAGATGGGGAGTAATGGGGATACTGGGCCTGTATGAACAGGTGTGCCGTCTGGCCGAAGATCTGCCGGGGCATCTGTGGATTACCGGCTGCCCTAAACCATGGCAGATTGCCGTATACTACGGGATTTTGACCGTTGCGGCCGCACTGCTGAAGCGATACGGAAATCGTTCATCGGCCCCCTCGCCAGGGGAGAGCAGAGTTGGTCTGCTTTTGTTGACTATGGCGGTCATACTCCTTACAAGGCGCAGGGGCGGCGGCTTTACGCTCACCATGCTGGATGTGGGCCAGGGGGACTGCATCTGCGTGAATACCGGCCAGGGCCAGGTCTATCTGTTTGACGGGGGGAGCAGCAGCCGCAGCCAGGTGGGGGAGTATGTGTTGATCCCTTATCTGAAGTATCAGGGGATTCATACTATAGACGGCATCTTTCTGTCCCATGGGGATCAGGATCATATCAATGCCGTAAGGGAACTGCTCTCGGACAGCGGGGGAATACGTCTCAAGACTCTGTACCTGCCCCAGATAGCCGGGCCTTTGCCGCAGCCGCTGGAGGAATTGCGGCTGCTGGCCCGGGAGGCGGGCTGCCGGGTGGAATATCTCTCCCGGGGAAAAGGCTGGCAGCAGGGAGATTTCCGGCTGACCTGTCTGTGGCCTGGGGAGGGGTATGACGGGGATGACAACGCGGGCTCCGCCTGCTATCTGTTGGAGGAAAAGGACTTCCGGGCATTGCTCACCGGGGATGTGGAGGGAGAGGGGGAAAGGGAACTGACGGCATATCTGGAAACCATGGGCTTGCCCGGACTGGATGTGCTCAAGGTGGCCCATCATGGTTCCCGGTATTCCACCTCGGATGCCTTTTTACAGGCTGTTACACCCCGGCTGGCCCTGATCTCAGCGGGCCGGAACAATGCCTATGGACATCCCCATGAGGAGACCCTTGAGCGGCTGGAAAAAGTGGGATGTCTGCCCCTGCAGACGGCAGATAGCGGAGCCATAACGGTGTACTATATACATAACAGAATGGAAGTCAAAATATTTCGGTGATAAATTCAAATTTTGTATTGACATACCCTATTGAATAGGGTATCATGAGAGAAAGGAAAAACGAATGACAAGAACTTTTATACAGACCAGAGAGTTTATTAAGAATTGGGAGGATTTGGGATTAAATGATGATGACCTGCGGCGTCTGGAACTTTTAATTATGAGTGACCCGCAGATTGGGGTGGTCATGCGGGGAACCGGAAAGCTGCGAAAGCTTCGCTTCGCGTTGGAAAACAGGGGAAAAAGCGGCAGCGCAAGAGTCTGCTATGTGGATTTTCTGGCGTTGGAAACGGTTTACCTGATCACGGTATATCCCAAGAGCGTTAAAGAGAACCTGACAAACGCGGAACGGAATAACATTAAAAAAATGATAGATCAGCTGGAACAAAATATAATGACGGAGGTATGAGCAATGAACAGAGCGTATGAGAGTATCATGACAGGATTGACAGAGGCTGTGGAGGATGTTAAGGAGAAGAAGCTTCCCCGGCGCGTCGTGACGGTTTTGCCTGTAAAGGAATATCAGGCCGAGGAGGTCAAGGCCATCAGGAACAAGACGGGCCTCTCCCAGAAACTGTTCGCAGGCTATATGGGGGTTTCTGACAAGACGGTGGAGGCATGGGAATCAGGCAAAAACCATCCCTCCGGAGCAGCCAGCAGGATACTGAACATGATGGAGATGGACGAAGAACTGGTATCCAATTTCCCGTTTGTACAGACCACTGTATAAAGGGCGGGGGGACACTATGTGCAAGAGTGTACAGAGAGGCTATGTTCCCGGTGATCCGACAGAATTTGGCGCCGCCGCAGTTCCCGAACTGCACAGGGCGGCACAGAATCTGTATTATTTGCTGAACCAGGGCTATCCCATCAAAGGGGCATCCGTGTTTGTGGGAAACCACTACCTGCTGTCGGAGCGGCAGCGGATGGCGCTGGTGAGGGCCGTATCTTCCCGGGAGAACATAGAGAATAGAAAGGATAAGGAACTCCATGAACTCCCGGAAGGCTGTGCAGTGCATATCGACGGCTTTAACACAATCATCACCCTGGAGGTCGCCCTGTCCGGATCCCTGCTGCTGAAGTGTATGGATGGAACTGTCCGGGATTTGGCGGCCCTAAGAGGTTCATATCGTCTGATTGACAAGACTTCGCAGGCGATCCTGATGACAGGCAGGATGCTGGAGAAAAGCGGTGTCGGCAAGGCAGTGTTCTACCTGGATTCCCCGGTATCCAACTCCGGGAGGCTGAAAGAACAGATAGGAACGCTGCTGGGGGATTTTCCTTTTGAACTGCAATTGGAAGTTATCCACAATGTGGATGTCACATTGGAGTCTCTGGAAAATGTCATAACCAGTGATGCCATCATTCTGGACAAATGCCAGAGTTGGTTTAATCTAAACGGCAGGATCATCGAAGAAGAGATGGGAGAGTATCCTTTTGTGGATTTCGCTTCCGGGGTGATATCCGAATACTGATTGGCCCAATATCGAAGGAGAATCTTGCGATACGCATAGTGAGGTAAATGATGAAAAGTAAGAGTCTAAAAAAACATTTGTCCTTGGTGGTGGATATGTACGGCTGTCCCAACCGGTGCAGGCACTGCTGGCTGGGACATATGCCAAACAGGAAGATGGAGGAGGGTGCGGACGAGTGGATTTTCCACTATTTTGAGCCTTATTTTGACAATATAGCCTTTTACAGCTGGCTGAGGGAGCCGGACTATTGTGAGGATTACAGGGAGAGGTGGAACAGGGACAAGCGCCTGTCCAGGGGGATTTTGCCCCAGCGCTATGAACTGGGGAGTTTCTGGCGCATGGTCCGGGACGCGCAGTATGTCAAGTTCCTGCGGGAAGTGGGGGTGCGCAAGGTACAGCTGACCTTTTTTGGGTTGGAACAGTCAACGGACAAATATGTGGGCAGAAAAGGCGCTTTCCGCGAACTTCTGCAAACCACGGAGATTCTGATAGAGAATGAGATAGCCCCTCGCTGGCAGGCATTTATCAATGAGGAGAACAGGGAGGAGATCCCGCAGCTGCTCCCCCTTATAGAAGAATTGAGACTGTATGAGAGATGTGCCGCGTTCGGTTCCGATTTTTCCTTCTTTGTCCACGAGGGGTCATGTGACGGAGAAAATCGTAAGCTGTACGGTATTCGTATCAATAAGCGGGATATTCCCCGGGAACTGATTCCCTATTTCCTGAATTATGACGGCCTCAAAGCGGAACGGGAATGGTGTGAGCAGTTGAAGGATGATGGAAACTGTATAGTCTATCACAATGAAGAGGATATTATTCTAAATATTTCCAACCAGTATGACGTGTTCTTCAATTTCACCCACATGACGCCGAACTGGAGGATTGGCAATATGAAGACAGATGACCGGGAGGAACTGATCCGCAGGATCGTGGAGGAGGACACACAGGCGCTGAATCTGGCGAGAAACATTACAGTCGGGGAACTGGTCAGGAGATACGGCGACTTCCATTCGGACAAGGGTTTTTCGCAGGAAGACTATAAGAGTTATCTGTTGAACTGTTATGTTGACGGATAGTAGTGTGAGAAGAACTTCCAGTCGCTTACGGTAAAAACTCATATATGGATTTTTACAAGGCCGAAAACATAATTTCCAATGTCGTTACCTACAAGAATAAAGTAAAAGTGGAGAACTTGTGAGAAGATGAAGGTCAACGCACTATTTGTGCATAGGGGGTGAGCCGGAGAAGTTCTTCGGATTATATGTCGCCCGCGCCGGATTTTCGGCATGGCATTGTCGATAGTAATATTCATGCCATTATAAATGTGCCTTAAAACAGGAGTTGATATGAAAAAAGAGGACTGCCATAAAATTCTGTTCCGTGCATTCGGCAAAGAAATAACTATATATCCCAGCATTACATCCGGCAGGCCCATCGTATACCTGAATACCTTTGAGGGGGAGGGAGAAAGGGCATATCAGATGCTGCGGGATGCAGAGTGCCCGGATTTCACCCTTGTGACCATAAGCGGGTTGGCCTGGCACCATGATTTGACCCCCTGGGAGATGCCTCCTGTCTCAGAAGGCGCTCCTCCCTGCACAGGAGGGGCAGGAGAATATCTGCGGCTTTTGACGGAGGAAATTCTCCCGGAGGCGGAGGCGGCATTGCTGGGGCCTGTATCCTGGAGAGGTCTTGCGGGCTATTCTCTGGCAGGGCTGTTCGCCATATACGCAGCCTGTCAGACACCGGTTTTTTCAAGAATAGCCAGCATGTCCGGATCGCTGTGGTTCCCGGGCTTTTGGGAATATGTCTCTGCTCATGACATGGCAGGTGACATAACGCACATGTATCTATCCCTTGGCGACAGAGAATGCAGGACCGGGAACCCCTATATGAAAACAGTGCAGGAGTACACGGGAGAAATAGCCGCCCTTTGTACGCAGAAGGGGATTGATACAATGTTTCAGCTGAATCCGGGAAATCATTTTAAAAACGCCGCCCGCCGGACTGCGGCAGGTGTTGCATGGATATTGAAAAGATGAGAATATAATTAAGTTGGGCGAATTGTGCATTGCAGATAAGAAGTTTTATTCAATGTGACGATAAATGATATGAGGCTGAAGAACATATGTGGGCGGAATGCGTGATTGCCAGACAGATGCCCACAATATATGGACGCGGCCCGGAAATGGACTTCAATAACATATCAAGGAGGATGTAAGCATGTCAATGAATGTCACACAAAGCTATAGTCAGTTTTACAAGGGATCCGAACCCTTGAAAAGCTATGGCTCCAGCGGGGAAGGTCTCATACCCAGGAAGGATACGCTGGTGAAATATGAGTTCAGAACCACCGATGAGCAGGGGAACAAGATCATGGATCCCATGTCCAAGGAGGAGGCTCTGCGGGCCATGAAGGAGATTTCCAGCCAGTACGGAGACAACGTGATGGTAGAGTTTTCCGGGGATGGCCTGCAGGCCCTGGCTCAGGATTTGCAGAGACAGATCCAAGAAGGAAGCTGGAAACTGGACCAGCAGCAGAAAACGGATCAGGCCAAGAAACAGGAACTGATGGAGCAGAGCATTGTTCAGCTGGAAAATACCCACAGGCTGGTCATTCCCAACATCCAGACCAACGAAAAGCTCTATGACAGTTTGGAGAACGCGCCCGAGGAGGTTGTGAAAGCCGCTAACGGCATTATCAAGAATTATCTTATGCCCCATGATGTGTCCGGGATGACGGAGGAACAGCGCAGGGATGCCATAGCCTTCGGCCTGGAGGAGGCCAGGTATCTGGCGGAGAATTATTTGGATCAGCAGCATGCCGGGGACTTTCTCTCCGCCATGGACACCATTGCCAGATATGGCATGAACGGCACAGTGTCGGAGGACGGCAGAGTTACCTACCATATCGAGAAAGGGCCTTTGGTGGGAGCGCCGGATGATTATGTAAGCGAGAGCGATATACTGAAAGCCAAAGCCCCGGATTTGTACAAGGAATTGCAGGATTTAAACAAAAGCATCGCAAAAGGCGAGACCGGCTGGGGCAAGAAATTCATGGAGTTGCATCAGCGTATCAACCAGAAGCTGAACGGTTATTCCGGAACCACTTCTGAGGGAAAGAGGCTTACCTATTATGAGGAGGCCGCTGCCGAATATAAGTCCTGGAAAAAAGCTGTGGATGAGACGAAGCTTCCAGGCACATACAGCGGAGTGGACTATCTGGATATGAACGCATTTTTTAACAGCCTCAACTCCCAGGGCAGTCTGGGAGAAAGCTGGATGGCAAAGGCCCAGGAGCGCTTTGCCAAATGGCTGAGCGGCGAATAAAAGGCAGGATCCCCATTGCACGGAGTCTGATTGTGCAATGGGGATTTTAGGCAATAAAGCGGAAGCTCATTTTAGTCATCACTTGTAGATGGCATAATATAAATCTTTTGATAAATACTGTCCAAATCCTGACTATTGTTTGTAATTTGAATATCCTGAACTATTACGCCATCTCTCAAAAAAATACAGCGCGTACATATTTTTTCTAAAAAATCCAAAACATGACTGGTTACGATGACAGCGCTTCCTTGTTGAATACATCTAATCAAGTCGTTCTTAAATTGAAGGATTCCATAAGTATCAATGCCATTGGTCGGTTCATCCATAAGAATAAGTTTTGGAGTCCCAATAAGCGCCATGATAATTGACAATTTCCTTTTCATGCCCATGGAAAGTGCGCTGACATAAGCGTTTCGCTGTTCAAATAGTTCATATCTCTTTAAATAAGGCTCTATTTCTTCCTGGAACCTCCCCCCAAATTTGATTTGACAGATAAAATCCATAATTTCATAAACTGTCATTTTTCTGTAAAAATTCAAATTTTCCTGCATATATCCAATTTGAGATTTACATATCCGGCTTGAGGTGCTAAGACCTGACAATAGAATCTCCCCGTCTGATAGGGGTGTTAATCCTGCTATTGCTTTAATCAATGTTGTTTTTCCGGCTCCGTTAGGACCGATAATGGCAGTGATTTCTCCAAAATTTATTGTCGCTGTTATGGACTGAATGCCATGTTTTTTATCGTACAGCATTGAGGCATTATTTAAGGTAAGATTATTCATAGTGCAGATTCTCCCAATTTCTTTTTCCTTTATCTATGTTTTTATATAGAAAATACAAATTAAGTACGGGCAGATGTAGTTGAATCAACGCCACGCAGACAGATAAATAATACTGCTTTGCCGGATACTTTATAAATAGATGACTGCTTATAAAGCTCGCAGCGAACAGAAGGGTAAGCGCTAAAACAGGCAGGATTATGATATTTTGGGGATGGAAAATACAATCAATAAGCACAATCAGAAATATATTATCCCCCAAAAGAAAAAATCCGCTCAATATCTGATCTCGAAAGAGGGATGTATAGGCATAATTTGACATATAGTATGGCAAAAGAAGAGTAGTCTCAAAATTATATATGTCCTTAAAATACAGAGAACTGATCAGGCATATTCCATAGGCCAGCAAGAACAGGATAATAGAACCGGATTCGGTATAACAGAAGACAATAAAGATTATGGCAGAAAATATTTTCCAAAGAATAAAGTCTTTGTTTCTGTACATCCAGATATAATTCTTTCCATATACTAAATGTCCATTGAGCCAGTGATTCAGCTCACCCATTATGTGCATTCTGTTTGCGTGATTTCTGGCAATAATTTTATCCAAACAGATACTTTGGTATCTGTGAGAGAAGTAAAGCAATAGACATATAGAAATAATAATTCTTATTGAAATAGAAATCATGCTTTGGGGAAACAAAAAACCTGTAATCGATTCAGACATTACAATTGTATAAACCATCTTGAATGATAATTTTTTTGTGCCCACTAATATACCTAACAGACCTATCATGGTAAAAGTGAAAGAGGTTAGCAGCTTCGAATGCGTGTGCAGACTTATCCATATGCCAAACAGTTCAATTAAAAGAGCAGTAAAAACATTAGCAAAAACAGAATGAACTATGCTTATACCCTGGGCCTGGGCAATCATGGTTCCAAAGTAAATCTGCAGAAAAAATATTTCATAATGAGTAAGAGAAAATAAGATAAAACGCTGTGGAAAATCAAGGCCAAATAGAACCAGACACTCCCAATCTTCCCTGATAAATTTATGAAACACTAATCTGACATACACCAGCAAAATACAGATCAGGACAAAAAACAAAAGCCTGTTAATATAGAGCATATTGCTATAATTGTACCGACCAGACAAAAAACGGTTTCCCGTTCCGTAAATTATAGGGTATAAAATCAACAGGATCAGAAAGAATATACTTTTTGCCGTTTTTGGGTTTCGTCTTTTTAAGATAAGAAAAATTGCTTTCATAGTGTGTTTTTCCTTAGCGTTACAGTGGTATTTAACATACTTTTAATAGTAAATAGGACTGCTGATATGGTCTGTTTCCAAGATATTTTATTTTTTTGTATAAATGTTTTAATCTGGTATCCGTCAGAACAATAATTGTCTGTCTTTAAAGGTATAAATGCCGATAGAGGAGCAGTAGTATTTGGGTATTGTAATTATCAAAGTTCAAATGCAACATGACATCCTCCCATTGAGAACAGTATAGTGGGATATTTTTTTATATATAGAAGCGATTTTAATGCCACATTTATATGCTTTGTTTGTTGTAGAAATACCTGGTTTTAGGTGTTTGCTCATGAAGTATTTCGAATAGTTCAACTAATGTGACTGAAATTAGGTGAGTTGCATGCATTTGGATTGTTGCCCACAAATGGATTCATATAGTATATCATATAATATATTGGATTTCAATTTATAATTATTAAAGTATAAATCAAATAGAGAATCTTAAATGAAATGTAAATTACTTAGGGTGGATGCGACGGCTAAACCGGGAGATATTTGATAGTTTATCGGCATTACTGCTTAAGCATTCCTGCTGATATAAGAAATTACGTTGAAAAATACAGGATTTTGTGTTATTGTGGATAAAGAATATGAGAGATTTTCAGATAACATCTGAATGGATGAGAAATGTAGGTAAAAGAGGACGTCATGCAGCGGATACAAAATGACATCAAATCGGGGCAGTTTCAGCCGGTGTACCTTCTATACGGGGAGGAACGCTACTTAAAGCGCCAGTACCGGGACAAGCTTAAGGGAGTGCTGTGTACCCCGGACGACAATATGAATAACCATTTTTACGAGGGCAGAAATGTGTCTGTCGGGGAGATTATTGATCTGGCGGAGACCCTGCCCTTTTTGGCGCAGCATCGGGTTATTTTTCTGGATAACAGCGGCCTGTTTAAGTCCGGCGGCGAGCAGATGGCGGAGTACCTGAAGGTGCAGAATGAGTCCACCGTACTGATTTTCACCGAGGCGGAGGTGGACAAGCGCAGCAAGCTGTTTAAGGCGGTCCAGGCCCAGGGCTGCGCCGTGGAGTTCGCGGCCCAGGACGAGAACACCCTGAAGCGCTGGGTGGCGGGCATACTGGGCAGAGAGGGGAAGAAGATCACCGAGAACACGGTTTTGCTGCTGCTAAGTAAAACCGGCACGGATATGGAAAACATCCATATGGAACTGGAGAAGCTGATCTGCTACTGCATGGACAGGGAAGTGGTGGAACCCCGGGACGTGGAGGCAGTCTGTACCACCCGTGTGTCCAACCATATTTTTGACATGGTCACTGCCATTGCGGAGAAGCGTCAGAAGGATGCATTGGAGTTGTATTATGATCTGTTGACTTTGAAGGAGTCTCCCATGCGGATTCTGTTTCTGATTGCCCGGCAGTGCAATCTGCTGCTCCAGGCCAAGGCCATGAAGAGCAAGGGCCAGTCAAACAAGGAGATTGCGTCCGGCCTGGGTGTGCCCCCCTTTGCGGTGAACAAATACTTAAGCCAGGCATCCCGGTTCAAATCCTCCACGCTGCGCCAGGCGCTGACCCGATGTGTGGAAGCGGAGGAGGCGGTGAAGACCGGGCGCATGAACGACGTGATGAGTGTGGAGATACTGATCGTATCAGTGTTTGAGGAGGCTGAAGATGGCAGGTAACACAGCGGGAAACGGAAAGAAGCAGACCCTGCTGGGCAGTGTGCTGGCAGTGGCTGTGTTGATAATAGTCGGCGCGGCGCGGCTGTTGGATCCTGGCAGCGACGCCCTGGAGACGGGGGATGTACGGGAGGTCAGTTCGGCAGATGTGGAAGGCAGCGCTTTTGAAAGCCCAGAGGCTTCGGAACCCGGGACGGAGGTCACCGTTGAATCCATTCTGGAAGGCGCACAGTCTGTCGGCTGGGCGGAGGGCGCGCCGGAGGAGTTGTACTCCTTCCGCAATGAGCGTCTGCTGAACCAACACTATGAAAAGCACGGAATTGAGATGGGGTTTGGTACGGTAGAGGAGTATGTGGCGGCGGCCAACGCGGTGATCAATCACCCGGATGCGCTGCATAAGCTGGAGGCCGAGGACAATGACGACGTCTATTTTCTGGAGGCCACCAACGAGTTTGTGGTGGTGTCCACAGACGGCTATATCAGAACCTATTTTATTGCCAGCGGCGGCATCGACTATTATAATCGGCAGTAAGTTTGGGCGACGCACATCCAAATATGCATTGACGAAGTATTGCAGGAGCGCCTGCGATATGCAGGGAAGAGGTAAGAGCGGATGTGCGACATCCATTATCGGTTGACGCAGTATCACAGTGCAGCAACACGGGCACAGCAGGAGTTTGGCTCAGGCCAAACTCCAGTTATGTAGAAAGAGGAGAATATGGAACCAGGATTTAGGCTGAATCTGCATAGCCGGGACCAAAATCCCTGTTTTGAATCCCACGATCCGTCAATGATGTACGATCCTGTCGGCGGGATGTACTATTCCTACAGCACGGACACGGCATTGACTTCCGCCTACCGTCAGGGGATACCGAGCCGCAGGAGCCGGGATCTGGTGCATTTCGAGTTTGTGGGCTATGCCCTGTCCCGGCAGGCTATTTCCCAGGGCAGGGACAATGGCAGGGACTATAAGCCCACGGGCGGTTTCTGGGCACCCTATGTGGAGTATGCGGAGGGCGAGTACCGTATGTATTATTCGGCTACCAAGGCGTTCGGCAGTTCGGAGTCACGGATCTGGCTGGCGGTGGCGGCACATCCCGAAGGTCCCTTTGAAAACAGAGGCGTGGTCATGGACACCTGGCACACGCCGGATACGGAGCCCAATGCCATTGACGCCCATGTGGCGGATACGCCGGAGGGCAGAAAGTATATGATCTACGGCTCCTTCTTTGGAGGCATCTTCATCAAGGAACTGGACCCTGCCACGGGGATGCCGGTAAACCCCGATCCCCGCTATCAGGGGTTCAGGATAGCCCACAGTCCAAAGCATTCCTATATTGACGGGCCGGAGGGGGCGGCGGTGATCCGTCATCCCCGGGAAGGATATTATTACCTTTTTTTGTCCTATGGCTGGCTGGGGGACGACTATGATATCCGCGTGGGCCGCAGCCGTGAGATCACCGGGCCCTATCTGGACTATCAGGGAAACAGTCTGGACGGCGGCGGGTGGGGGTTAAAGCTGGCAGGAAGCTATCGTTTCCGGGCAGACAGGCCATGGGCGGCGTCAGATACCCCCGGCTGGCAGTTCGCGGGTTTCCGCGGGCCGGGACACGGTGTGCCATTTCTGGATCCGGTGTCGAAGCAATATTTTTTTGTGCATCATGTGCGGGACGGCGCGGAGGTATTCCGGCGCAGGGAGCACGGCAGGGATTCTTTCCGTATGCACTATATGGCAGTGCGGCGCATGTTTTTCCTGGACGGGTGGCCCGTCCTGTCGCCCCAGCCTTACGCAGGGGAAAAGGGAGAACCCTGGCTGCTGCAGGCAGAGCCGGAGTCGGAGAAATCGGGCGCAGACCTAAAGTGGGAGTGGCTGCGGCTGCGCGGACAGGACAACAGACAGGCCCGGGGCACTGTGGGCCCGCTGCCGGAAGATCTGCCCCCGGGGCGGGCTTTGGCCTTCGCCTGCTATGATTATGAAAACAGCCGGGAATGTCTTGGCCTGGCAGGCATCACCACGGGAGGAGATGTTATTTGGGGGAAAGATATATCCACCACTGATACAGTATAATTAAGGGAGTTTTATTGGACACAATATCCACTATGATTGACTCATAAGTACAGAACAAAACATCGCAGAAACCAGGGAGCGCAGTTCCCGGGGTGCGGGAAAGAGGTGATTATGAGAAAATCATGGACGGATAGGCTTATATGGGGACTGGCGGCAATCGTGCTGGCGATGGCGGCGGCAATGTGCATCACAAGCGGCATTAAGAGCCAGGCGGCGGATACATGGAAGGCCCAGGAGGCATACTATGAACAGCTGGAGCAGGATTATATCGGCCGGGTGCAGCGGTTTTTGGAGGAGCAGGGATACCGCAACAGCGGCATCATGTTGAATCGGGTGGTGGACAGCGACGGGCAGCGCAGCTATAAGATGCTGGTGCATCACGGCGCGCTGGAGCGGCTGGAGGAGGAGGCACAGGCCTCTGTGCTGGGACAGATAGAGGACATGGGCTTCTACGTGCCGGGCTGCAGTTTTACGGCACAGATGCTTCAATAAAATCCGTTGCCCACAGAAATAAAAGAGCAGGAGGCAGAGATATGGCAGAGAGATTTATACCCAAGGCACAGGAGATTTACAGACATTTTAAGGGGAATCTGTACCAGGTGATAGCTGTGGCAAAGCACACGGAGACCAGGGAGCAGCTGGTGATTTACCAGGCATTGTACGGAGATTTCGAGATATATGCCAGACCTCTGGAGATGTTTGTCAGCCCGGTGGACCGGGCCAAATACCCGGATGCGGCACAGGAGTACCGCTTTCAGTTACAGGGGCCGGAGGCGGGGCGGCAGCAGGCCGTAAGCAGGCCGGGAGGCATTGATATGGCGGCCCCGGCGCAGGCGGACGCAGCCAAAGCGCGGCTGGATGCATATGAAGGCGGTCTGAACGATATACCCCCGGAAGGCCAGTCAGCCACCGTGAAGTCTGAACCGGAAGGGCAGATCGGCACAGCGCAGTCCGAGCCGGAGGGGCCGGGCCTGGATCCCCTGGTTCTGGAGTTTCTGGATGCCCGTACCTATGAGCAGCGTCTGAATGTGCTGGCGGCCCTGCACCACAGGATCACCAACGAGATGATTACCACCATGGCCCTGTGCTGTGACATCGAGGTGGAGGGAGATGATGTGGAACAGCGCTATGAGGACTTGAAGCAGTGTTTGATCATGAAGGATCGCTTTGAGATCAAGCGGTTAGTGTGAGAAAATGTCGGGCCGCGTTTTAGCAATGGCGCGGACACCAATATTATGGGCAGATTTTGCGATATATGGCTCAGAAATAGTTTGTGGGGTAAGCGATCGGGGCAAGGCCGCGATACGTATAAGGACAAAATGAGATACGAGAACATAGTCAAGGGGCGTTTTATCCAGCGCCCCAATCGCTTTGTAGCATATGTGGACATTGATGGCAGACAGGAGAAGGTGCATGTGAAAAACACCGGCCGATGCAGGGAACTGCTCATCCCGGATGCGGATGTCTATCTGGAGCGCAGCAGTAATCCCGCGCGCAGCACGGCCTATGATCTGGTAGCGGTGGAAAAAGGGGGTCGTGTGATCAATATGGACTCCCAGGCCCCCAACCGTGTGGTACTGGAGTGGCTGCGTACCAGGCAGCTTTTTCCGGATCTGGTATCCGTCCGCCCTGAGACGGTATATGGCAGTTCACGGTTTGATTTCTACATTGAGACCGCTTCGGAGAAAATCTTCATGGAGGTGAAGGGTGTGACCCTGGAGGAAGAGGGGGAGGCCCGCTTTCCTGACGCCCCTTCGGAACGTGCGGTCAAGCATGTGGAGGAACTGATCCGGGCCAGACAGGAGGGCTATGGGGCCTATGTGTTGTTTGTGATCCAGATGAAGGGGGTGAGCCATCTGGTTCCCAATGTCAGAACCCACCCGGAATTTGCCCGGGCGCTGCAGCGGGCGGCCGGGGCGGGAGTGCGGATATTGGCTTACGACTGCCTGGTGACCGCGGATAGTCTGACCCTGGCGGATGCCATACCTGTATGTTTGATACCGCCTGCAGACAATGCGCAGCAAGCCTCCAGGCCCCTTTTGGAAAAATTTAACGGCATTTCAGAAAATATTAAGGAAAACCTAAGAAAGGGAGAACTGTCAGCGATTGCGGAGCCGCTGCTGAAATGGTATGATATGTATAGGAGAATCCTTCCCTGGCGGGAGGATCCCACCCCCTACCATGTGTGGGTGTCGGAGATCATGCTGCAGCAGACCAGGGTGGAGGCGGTGAAGCCATACTATAAGCGTTTTATGGAGGAACTGCCGGATATTGCCAGTCTGGCGCAGGTTTCCCAGGAGAGGCTGTTAAAGCTGTGGGAGGGACTGGGATATTATTCCCGGGCGCGCAACCTTCAGGCGGCGGCCAGGCAGATTATGGAGGAATATGGCGGAAAGATGCCTGATACCCGCAGGGAACTGCTCAAGCTGAAAGGAATCGGCAGTTATACCGCCGGGGCCGTTGCCTCCATAGCCTTCGGGAAGAGGGAGCCTGCGGTGGACGGCAATGTACTCAGGGTACTGTCCAGACTGCGCATGGACGATGGGGAGATCACGGACACCAGAGTAAAGGCGAGGGTGGAGCGGGAACTGGAGTCTCTGCTTCGTGATGACGCAAGCCTGACACGTCCCGGCGATTTCAACCAGGCTATGATGGAGATCGGCGCCTTGGTGTGTGTTCCGGGGAGCCAGCCCCGCTGCGGGGAATGTCCTCTCAACGGAATCTGCATAGCCCATGACCGCCGCTGTGAGGGGGACTATCCCAAAAGAGCGGCGAAGAGGAAACGCACCATCGAGGAGAAAACCGTGCTGGTCATCCGGGATGACAATCTGGCTGTGCTGCGCAAACGTCCGGCCAAGGGACTGCTGGCGGGCATGTATGAGCTGCCCAGCCTGGAAGGCCACAGGACGGCAGAGGAAGTCACCCGCTACCTGGCGGATAACGGGTTGAAAATCCTCCGGATTCAGAAGCTTAAGGACAGCAGACATATCTTCACCCACAGGGAATGGCATATGTGGGGCTATATGATCCGGGTGGATGAACTGGAGCCCAGGGGCAGCAGCCGGGAGACAAAAGAGTGGCTGTATGTGGAGCCGGGGGAGGCCGGGGAGCGGTATCCGATTCCCTCCGCCTATGCCGCCTATCTGCCCTGTCTGAATATTCGTCAGGGAATGGGTGGTAATATAATAAATCAATATGAGGAGTAAGACGACATGAAGCTTTTATCCATTGCAATACCCTGCTACAATTCAGAGAATTATATGCGAAAATGCATTGATTCCCTGCTGCCCGGCGGCGAGGATGTGGAGATCATCATTGTGGATGACGGCTCCTGCAAAGACCGCACGGCTCAGATTGCGGACGAGTATGCGGCAAAGTATCCCGCCATCGTCAAGGCGGTGCATCAGGAGAACGGAGGTCATGGCGCCGCCGTAAACGCGGGCATCGAGAATGCCACCGGTCTGTATTTTAAAGTGGTGGACAGCGATGACTGGGTCAAAGAAGAAGCCTATATGCAGGTGTTGGAGACGCTGAAGGAACAGACGGGCACCAACAAGGTACTGGACATGCTGATTTGTAACTTTGTCTATGAAAAAGAGGGCGAGAAGCGCAAGAAAGTCATGAATTACCAGCATATTCTCCCCACGGACCAGCTTTTCACCTGGGAGGACTGCCATCACTTCACCAAGGGACACTATATCCTGATGCACTCAGTGATTTTCCGTACCAAGCTGCTGCGGGAATGTGGGCTGGAACTGCCCAGACACACCTTTTATGTGGACAATCTCTATGTGTTTAAGCCTCTGCCCTATGTGGAAAATATGTACTATCTGGATGTGAACTTTTACCGGTATTATATCGGACGGGAGGATCAGTCGGTCAATGAGAGCGTCATGATCTCCCGCATTGACCAGCAGATTCTTGTGAATAAGCTGATGATCGACTATTTCACGGAACTGGGCGAAGAGATCAGCGCGGACAGGCGTCTGTACCAGTACATGTACAATTATCTGGAGATCATCACCACTGTCTCCAGTGTATTGCTGCTTCGTTCAGGCACAAAGGAGCATCTGACCATGAAGAAAGAACTGTGGGAGTACCTGAAGGGCAAGGACAAGAAACTGTTCGGATCCATGCGCCGCGGAATCATGGGCGCGACCATGAACCTGCCCGGCAGGGGAGGACGCAGGGTGGCGGTGGATGCCTACCATATCTGTCAGAAGATTTTTAAATTCAATTAATGCGGCCGACACATGCTCAGTCATTGGCGTTGTCTGGGTGTGGAACAGGACATGGAAAAAGCGGGAGGCTTCCCTATTGTTGGGGCCGTCCCGCTTTTTATTATAAGATTATAAGATAACGAATGGCTGTATCAGCCCTGGGCCTGAGGTCTGGAATTTCCTCGGCTGCGGAGCGCTTCTCTCATGTGGGCCAGCAGATCCTGACGGTACACCAGAACGTACATGGCAGAGGCCATACCTAAACCGGTCAGCACGTCAAACATGGAGTGCTGCTTCAGGAACATGGTGGACAGGATGATGGAGACGCACAGCGTCAGTGAAGAATTGCGGAGCCAGCGCTTTTTCCCCAGAGAGCAGCGGCACAGGGCTACATGTGCGCCGATGGAGTTGTACACATGGATGCTTGGCCACAGATTGGTGGGGGTGTCCGTCTGCCACAGCCGGGCGACCATGTGGGTAAATATATTGTCCCGGGGCATGACGTAGGGCCGCAGGTGGTGACCGTTGGGCCACAGGGTGGACACCAGCAGGAACACCGTCATGCCTGTGAACAGAAAAATACATGCCCGCCAGTAATCAGGTTTGCTCCTGAAAAAGAGGAACAGTACCACTGCGCTCACATATAAAAACCACAAGAGGTAAGGGACGATGAATACCTCATAGAAAGGGATGTGGTCGTCAATTGCCATATGGATCACATGGTAATGCTTGGTCACCGTTCGTTCCAGGTAGCAGAACCAGGTCATATAAAGTATCCCATAGAGTATCAGCGGGATGCCATGCTTATACTTCTGATAGAATTTCTTTGTTCTTTCCATAATATTTTTATCCCCTTTTTCTCAAAAGATAGGTTGTATTAACGTTCCTAAATATAACACAAATTTATCTTTTTTCAAGAGGAAAAAAACAAAATTTAGGAAATACACAGCAATATTTAGATTTTCTTCAGATATACATCCGCAATGCCCGGTGCTGGCAAGTGACAGTCAGCCGGTCACTGCGGCGTTCCACCTCCCCGTCCGTGTGTACCCATAGAGGGGCGGAAGTCCGGATTTCCACCTTTTGCGCGCGGTAGGCCGTGATGCCCCTGAACATATAATGTCTGCCGATAAAGGCGGTGGGCAGCGCCGCCAGAATAAGCGCCTTGGACAGATCCCCCACTACACACAGATCCAATAGGCCGTCCCTATAGTCGGCGTGGGGCGCAAATTTAAAGCCGCCTCCCTCATACATATGGTTCATGAAAGCCACAAACAGGATCTTCTGGACGGATATGGGGTCGCCGTCGTCTATGCGGATCTGGCAGGATACCGCCCTGCTGGCAAAAAGCTGCTTCAAGGCGATCCCCAGATAGGTCAGTTTGCCCAGGCCGATTCTGTTCAGAAAGCCCTTCATCTCCGAGCGGTTGGTCTCCTCGCAGACCGCCGCATCGAAGCCGATGCCGCTGCTGACAATAAAGCGTCGGCTGGAGCCGTCTCCATAGGTGGTGGTGCCGATATCCACGGCAGTGGTATCATCAGCCTCCAATATCCGTTTCAGCGCCTTCAAAGGCTCCCGGGGGATGGGCATGTCCCGGGAAAAATCATTGCCGGAGCCGATGGGAATATAGCCCAGCGCCACCTGTGAGAGATCATCGATCCCTTGCAGGGCCTCGTCCATCGTGCCGTCCCCGCCCAGAATCACAATACGGTGCGGCTCCCAAGAGTTGCCGGAGACAATCTCCCTGGTCAGGCGGGTGATATCCCCCGCCTCCCTGGAGAAATGAGCCTCATAAGAAACATTCACTGCCTGCAGATAAGGTTCAATCACCGTATCCCACAGCTTCCGTCCCTTGCCGGAGCGGGATACGGGATTTAATATAAAATGATATGTTTTCTCCATTATCTCCTCCCTGGTAGAGTTTTCCAGGCGATCGCGAAACTCCCTATATGGCCTCTTTAGAGCCCACATATGGAGCAAGCGGCTTGTCCGGGCATATGCTGTTTTTGCATGGGGATGGTGAGGGTTGAACTCACAGATTGCCGGGAACCGGGTTCCCCACCGCGTTACCATTTCGCCACATCCCCGCATATCCATACAACCTAGGATACCCCTGGCTTATTGTCTTGATTCTATACTACATAACGCCAGAATTTACCGTATTGCATTGGTTAAACGTATATGGCTGGCGTTATGTAGTCAGGTTACTCGGCAATTTTAACTGTTAAGCAGTATATCATATTGTCCCGGATTTCGCAAGATTTGCCTGGTAAGAATGGAAGCCTCTGCCCCGGACAAACAGGAGCGTTCCCTGTGGGCGAACCTCTGCAAAACCTTCGTAAAAATAACGAAATTCCTTGCAAACTGGAACAGATATGTTATACTTCTATGTGTATGTGCATTTTTAGGAAAAACAGCAAAAACAGGAGGAGAGCATATGTATTCATTAGATGAAGTGAGAAATGTTGACCCCGAGATCGCCCGGGCCATCGAGGATGAGCAGGCCCGGCAGAACAGCCATATCGAACTGATTGCGTCCGAGAACTGGGTGAGCAGGGCCGTGATGGCAGCCATGGGAAGCCCTCTGACCAACAAATACGCCGAAGGATATCCCGGCAAGAGGTATTACGGCGGCTGTGACTGCGTGGACGTGGTGGAGAATCTGGCCATCGACAGGGCCAAGGAACTGTTCGGCTGCGACTATGCCAATGTGCAGCCCCACTCCGGCGCCCAGGCCAACATGGCGGTACAGTTTGCGGTGTGCAAGCCCGGGGATACCGTCATGGGCATGAATCTGGATCACGGCGGACACCTGACCCATGGCAGCCCGGTGAACATGTCGGGAAAATACTTCCATATCGTCCCCTACGGCGTCAACGACGAGGGCTTCATCGACTATGACAGACTGCGCGAGATTGCGTTGGAGGCAAAGCCGAAGATGATCATTGCCGGCGCTTCCGCATATGCCAGAACCATAGATTTCAAGAAATTCCGGGAGGTGGCTGATGAGGTGGGCGCCGTGCTGATGGTGGATATGGCCCACATTGCCGGTCTGGTTGCGGCGGGGCTGCATCCCAGTCCCATTCCCTATGCGGATGTGACCACCACCACCACTCATAAGACCCTGCGGGGACCCAGGGGCGGCCTGATCCTTTGCAATAAGGAGGCAGCCGATAAGTACAACTTTAACAAGGCCATCTTCCCCGGCATCCAGGGCGGACCCCTGATGCATGTGATCGCCGCCAAGGCAGTGTGCTTCAAGGAGGCGCTGAGTGACGAGTTCAAGGCATATCAGCAAGGCGTCATCGACAATGCCCAGGCGCTGTGCAGGGGATTGATAAGCCGTGACATCAAAATTGTGTCCGGCGGCACGGACAACCACCTGATGCTGGTGGATCTGACGAACTACGGCCTCACAGGCAAAGCGGTGGAAAAGCTGCTGGATGCGGCCCATATCACCTGCAATAAAAACACGATTCCCAACGATCCCCAGTCTCCTTTCGTGACCAGCGGTGTGCGTCTGGGAACTCCCGCCGTGACATCCCGCGGCATGAATACAGAGGATATGGACAGGATTGCGGAGGCCATTGCCATGGTGATCAAGGGCGGCGAAGAGAAAGTGCCCCAGGCAAGAGCCATGGTGCAGGAACTTACCCACAAATATCCGCTGAATTAAGACGGGAATGTTTCATGTTTCGAAAGATATAACGAGGAGATGATAGAGCGAATGTTATATAGTATGTGTAATAAAGTAAAAATGGGGGTAGGGGCGCTGGCCTGTATCGCGGCGCTGGGATTGTCCGGCTGCGGCACAGGCGCCCAGGTGGGCGGCGCAGTGGACAGAGGTCTCGACATGGAGGACTATACCGGGGAGGAGAGCAGTCAGCCCCAGGAGAGTACTTCGTCCCAGGAGAGCGGCGGGGAAATCACGGACATTAACAACACCTCCGTTGAAAACGCAGCTGCGGGGGAACTGAACGAGTTTGGCCTTGATTTGGAGACCATGGATATAGTCAAGTACAATATCTATGTGGAATTGAACAACACCATCGTGGAGATAATGGACAACATCAACAACTATTTCCTGGTGGTGGATACCACGGAGGAGTTCCGCTTCCGGGATGACGCGGAGTACAGCTACGGCTACCGGATCAAAGGGTTTAACCTGGATGCGGTGGATGACGCGGAACTGGTGTATGGCGTGGAGCCCGCCTATGAGAGGCTGGATGAACTGGTGGAAGCCATGCTGCCTTCCATGCGGGAGATCATGGAGACCTTTGACGCTATAGACGACTCCGAGTACACCTATGAGCAGAACCAGTACCAGCAGCCGAAGGAAAACCATGCTCGCCTGATGGCCTGCCTGGAAACGTTTACCACATATGCCTATGAGTACATGGAACAGATTGACGTTATCGCCGACGAGAGGAGCGCGGCTCAGGAGGCGAGAATGCTGGAGGAGGGACAACTGATTATCTATAATTTCAGCCATATGCTGACCCTGTCCTCCCAGATTCTGGATGAAATATACGATCAGGGAATTGACGATTTTAACCTGACAGAACTGGACCTGACTCCCATCTACCCGCTGTTTGAGGAGATGCAGGCCACGGCGGCGGCCTACGATGAGGCGGTCAGTGACAGCAATCAGCTTATGAAGGAATCCCTGTCCAACCGTCAGGTGTACGCGGGCAACTGGAATGGCCTGATACAGGCTTTTGAATGGATGATCAAGCAGGTGGAGAGCGGAGTGCCCTATGAGGACCCCTCTCATGAGTATCTGGGCGGCCTGCAGCATATCTATGTGGTGCTGTCCGACCGTGTGGAGGACTACAACGGCATTTTTGTGGAGTAGGCAGTCCGGCAGGTATCCTGTGCCCATGGGATGTGAAAGTCATGGGTACAGGGATTTGCGAAGTTCAGGAAAAAATCCTTGCGTTTACAGCAGGTTCGTGCTAAAATATCTTTCGTTGACGCACAAATGTGCGCAGGAGAAACACATCATGAAGGATAATGTCAAATATTATATGGTGCGCAGGAAAGCTATTCCGGAGGTGCTTCTGAAAGTTGTGGAGGCCAAGGGCCTTCTTGAATCGGAGAAAGTGGACACCATACAGGATGCGGTGGATGCGGTGGGCATCAGCAGGAGTTCTTTTTATAAGTATAAGGACGACATCTTTGAGTTTCATGACAATGCGAGAGGGACGACGATTACCTTGACCCTCCAGATGGAGGACGAACCGGGGCTTCTGTCGGATGTATTGAGAACCATCGCGGAGTTTCGGGGGAATATTCTGACTATTCACCAGAGCATCCCCATCAACGGGATCGCGTCCCTGAGTATCAGTATACAGGTGCTGCAGACCACCGGGGACGTGGCCCGGATGATTCAGGAACTGGAGAACCAGCGGGGCGTACATCATGTAATGATTTTGGCGAAAGAATAAGGGGCTGCTGAGGCGGCGGAATGTGAGGAAGATATGATTTATGTAGCGGTATTGGGATATGGCACTGTGGGCAGCGGCGTGGTGGAAGTCATTGAGAAAAATAAGGATATGGTGAACAAAAAGTCCGCGGCGCAGCTGGAGATCAAGTATATTCTGGATCTGCGGGATTTTCCCGGAGATCCTTATGAGCAGAAGGTGGTCCATGATGTGAATATCATCCTGGAGGACCCCGAAGTGTCCATCATCTGCGAGACCATGGGAGGGGTGAAGCCGGCATATGATTTTACCAAGGCGGCGCTGCTGAAGGGCAAGAGTGTGTGTACCTCCAACAAGGAACTTGTAGCCACCCATGGTCCTGAACTGCTGCAGATCGCCCGTGAGCACAGCTGCAATTATCTCTTTGAGGCCAGCGTGGGGGGAGGCATTCCCATTATCCGGCCGCTGAACTATTCTCTGACCGCGGAGAAACTGGAGGCCATCACGGGTATTTTAAACGGCACCACCAATTATATTTTGACCAAGATGGAGAAGGAGGGGGCGGATTTCGCCGCCACCTTGAAAAAAGCCCAGGAGAAGGGGTATGCGGAGCGCAATCCCGAGGCGGATATCGAAGGTTATGACGCCTGCCGCAAGATTGCGATCCTGTCCTCCCTGATGACCGGGCGGAATGTATCCTATGAGAATATCTACACGGAGGGGATCTCCAGGGTCACGGCGGACGATTTTGTGTACGCCAAAGCGGCCGGCAAGTCCATCAAGCTGCTGGCCATGAGCAAGGACACAACGGAGGGTACACTGGCCATGGTGTCCCCCTGCATGATCAGTCCGGAGAACCCGCTCTATATGGTAAGCGGCGTGTTCAACGCCGTGTGTGTGCGGGGGAACATGCTGGGGGACTCCATGTATTACGGAAGAGGGGCGGGCAAGCTGCCCACCGCCAGCGCAGTGGTGTCCGATGTGGTGGATTGCGCCCGGCACCAGGGCAAGACCATCATGTGCTTCTGGAATCGGGAGGAGGCAAAACTGGTGGACATCGGCGATGTGGAGAGGGGCTTTTTCGTCAGGGCCAAAGCAGATGCCGCGGTGGATGTGGAGGCGGCTTTTCCCGGCGCGGAGCGGATACAGGTGGAAGGCCGGATCCAGGACTGCGGCTATTTCACCCAGCCCATGAAAGAGAAGGAGTTCTCCGCCAAGTATGAGGCTCTGGGGGATAAGGTTCTGGGGAGGATACGCCTGGAAATGGTGTAAATTAGACGATTGCGAAAGGTACTCTGCAAGTGACGTGGCTGGTCAATATATGCAAAAACGGGCTCCGACGCAGTGACAAGCCGCCCGTATTTTGTATATATTGCCCATCCACTGTACCAGAAAGAGAGTTTTACAATCGCCTAAAATATAAATATTATATGAGGAGAGAGGATAAACGGGTATCATGAGAAAGGTAGTGAAATTCGGCGGCAGTTCCCTGGCCAGCGCCGAGCAGTTTAAGAAGGTAGGAAACATCATCCGCTCGGATGCGGAGAGGAAATTTGTGGTGCCCTCCGCCCCCGGCAAGCGGTACGACAAGGATATCAAAGTTACCGATATGCTGTATGGCTGCTATGCGCTGGCGGATGCGGATCAGGATTTCAGCGCGGAATTGCAGGCCATCAAGGCCCGTTATCAGGAAATCATCAACGGGTTGGATTTGTCCCTGTCCCTGGAGGAAGAGTTTGCCGTTATTGAGAGAAAGTTCCAGGATAAGGCCGGCAGCAACTATGCCGCCTCCCGGGGCGAATATCTGAACGGTGTCATTATGGCGCAATACCTGGGATATGAGTTTGTGGACGCGGCGCAGGTGATCTTTTTTGACGAAGAGGGGAATTTTGACGCAGATAGGACCAACGAGGTACTTTCCGCCAGACTGGCAGGCTGTGAGGCGGCGGTGATCCCCGGCTTTTACGGCGCAATGCCGGACGGCACGGTGAAGACTTTCTCCAGAGGGGGATCGGATATCACAGGATCTATCGTGGCCAAAGCCATCAAAGCGGACGTATATGAGAACTGGACCGATGTGTCCGGCTTTCTCATCGCGGATCCCCATATCATTGACGGACCGGAGGCCATCGACGTGATTACATACAGGGAGCTTCGGGAACTGGCTTATATGGGTGTCCCCGTACTTCATGAGGATGCGATCTTCCCGGTGCGCCAGCAGGGCATTCCCATCAATATCCGCAATACCAATGCGCCGGAGGACAACGGCACCTGGATCGTGGGCAGCACCTGTCAGAAGTCCCGGTTCGTGATCACCGGTATTGCCGGGAAGAAGGGATATTGCTCCGTAAATATTGAAAAAGATATGATGAATTCGGAGATCGGTTTTGGCCGCAAAGTGCTGCAGGCTTTTGAGGACAATGGTATCTCCTTTGAGCATATGCCATCCGGTATCGACACGCTGACGGTATTTGTCCATCAGGATGAGTTCATGCACAAGGAACAGAAGGTGGTTTCGGCGATTCACCGCCTTGCGGAACCGGAGTCCATCGATATCGAGTCCGATTTGGCCCTGATTGCCGTGGTAGGACGGGGCATGAAGTCCACCCGGGGCACGGCGGGCCGCATTTTCTCCGCGCTGGCACATAACAATGTCAATGTGAAGATGATCGATCAGGGATCATCGGAGTTGAACATCATTATCGGCGTGGCCAACGAGGACTTCGAGAATGCCATCAGAGCCATCTACGATATCTTTGTGATTGCACAGCTATAAATCGGTAAAGATTTACCTGCCCGGATGAAACCACAGATCCGGGCAGGTTTTTGCTATTGAGGAAAGAAATGCCGATTACTGAATACAACGAGAAAAATGTCAAATTTTGTCAAAATTTGACGTATAAAAAGAATATTTGAAAAAAATAAAAGTTTTTTGCAAAAATGTGTTGACAAATAGAAAATACCTGCTATAATTAAATCATACAAAAGAGATTAAGCAACTGATTCCAAAATAAACACAGGAGGAAGGGCCAATGTACTAATGATAATGGAATCAAAAAATACAACAGGAGGTAAGGACCATTGGACAGCATAGTTTGAAGAGGGCGCATCAAGAAAGAATTGATGTGCTCTCTTCCTTTTGCATAAGAGAACATTTCTTAATTTTCTAAAAAAAAGTATTTTTATGTAGAAAATTAGCACATGATAGGTTATACTTTTGCTGTATATGCAGTGTAGGCAACCGGAGGGATCATAGAAAGGCTTTGGATACAGATGGAGAATCAGCAGGACAAATTGCAGCAGCAAAGGGAGGCTCGGCGGAGGAGAAGGAAGCGCAACCAGATTCTGGCCTATGCCACGGTGCTGGTACTGATCGCACTGATGGCTGTGGGCATCGTCATTGGAGTCAAATACCTGACCCAGTGGCAGGAGCAAAGACAGCAGGAGGAACAACGGCAGCAGGAAAGTATGCAGGCCCAGCTGGAGCAGCAGCTGGAATCGGCGGAAGAGAGCATTGAGGCTCCGCCGGAGAAGCCGGAAGTGACGCCGGAGCCCATACCGGAATTGACCCCGGAAGAGAAGTTGGACGGGATTATCAATACCATGATTGAGGTCATGCCCCTGGAAGATAAGGTTTCCGGTCTGTTTTTTGTAACACCGGAGTCCATCACGGATGTGAATGCGGCGGTGCGGGCAGGGGACGGCACCAGGGAGGCACTGATCCGATATGCGGTGGGCGGCATTGTCTATGACAAAAAGAATATTCAGAATGCGGAACAATTTGGTGAGATGCTGGGCAATACAGAGTTGTACAGCAAATACCCGATTTTCCTTGGCATAGAGGAAGAGGGGGGAAGCGTCAGTCCTTTGGCGTCCGCCGGACTGATTGATAAGCAGCCCTCCGCGGCGGATATCGGCGAAGGAGGGGACGCAGGAGCCGCCTATCAGGCGGGGGTCAGTATGGGAGTCGGGATGGCTTCCTACGGTATCAATGTGGACTTTGCCCCGGTGGCGGATCTTGCCAATGTGGACGGCAGCGTGATGGCATCCAGAGCCTATGGCAATGACGCCATGGCGGTGACGGCCTATGTGAACAATATGGCAAACGGTCTGCGGGAACAGGGAGTGGTGGCGTGTGTGAAGCATTTTCCCTGCGGCGGCAGTACGGCGGCGGATACCCATGAAGGGCTGGCGGTGTCGGATCGCAGCGCGGAGGACTTGCGCAGCCAGGAACTGACAATATATCAGAGCAGTATTGATTCCGGCATACAGATGATCATGGTGGGGCACACGGCTGTTCCGTCTCTGACAGGAGACAATACCCCGGCGTCTCTCTCCAGCATCGTCGTGACCGATCTGCTGCGCAATGAGATGGGATACGGAGGCGTAATCATCACGGACGCCATGGATATGAAAGCGATTTCGGAGTATTATGGTTCGGGACAGGCGGCGGTGTTGGCCCTGAAGGCGGGCTGTGACATGATTTTGATGCCGGAAAATTTCGAGGAAGCTTATGCTGCCGTGTTGGCGGCGGTTCAGGACGGAACCATCTCAGAGGAGAGGATCAACGATGCCCTGCGCAGAATCTACAGGATAAAATGTGCCGATCGGCTGAACCAAGTGGAATAGCGGGGAAAGAGGGTATCTCCGTTTGTCACCCCATATTTTTAAAATTATGGGTTGACAAACGGAGAAACCTATTGTATAGTATATTTTGTTCAGAGCAATCTGACATATGCGCGAGTGGCTCAGCGGTGGAGCACCTCCTTGCCAAGGAGGGGGTCGCGGGTTCGATTCCCGTCTCGCGCTTTTTTTATTGCTGTGAGCATGAACCAAAGGTGGTATGTGATACTTTGGCAACTGCTGTGAGGATCAGCCCCGCCGCTTGCGACGGGGTATTTTGCTGTTAATGCGCAGTATGGGCGCAGGCCGGAAACGGGCAGAGGAGAGACGAATGCGGACATTGGGAAGAATTATCAGCAGATATATGCAGATTATCACTTTGATATTGGTGTTTGTCCTATTGATCATTTTTGGGGGTATGGAGATAACCAGAGCGCAGGGGAACGCGTATGAGAATGCCGCAGGGGCTTTCCAGCAGCTGGCTCAGACGCTGGAGCGGAATAAGATGGAACTTCAGGAGATAGGGCTGGAATATAATGAGACCTGCATTCACAATGCGGAAGCCATCGCTTACATGCTCCAGAATAATCCCGCCGCGCGGGAGAGCACGGAGGAACTGAAAAGGATCGCGGAATTGATGGAGGTGGACGAAATCCACATCTTTGATGAAAGCGGACGCATTTTTGCCGGGACGCACCCGGAATATTTTGACTATACCTTTGATTCCGGGGAGCAGATGCAGTTTTTCAAGCCCATGTTGGAGGACAAATCTTTAAAACTTGTACAGGAGGTTACGCCCAATACGGCAGAGGGCAAAATGATGCAATATTCCGCATTGTGGAGCAAAGACGGACATTTTATCGTACAGGTAGGCATGGCCCCGGTGCGCCTGATGAAGGCCACGGAAAAAAATGAATTATCCTATATCTTCTCTCTGCTGCGGATAGATCTGGAGGCGGACTATTATGCGATTGACAGCGGCAGCAGAAAGATTGCCGGCTCTACGGACTTGGAGAGTGTGGGGAAAGACATGGAAGAGATTGGCTTGGATTTTGCCTATATCCGGGGTGTCAGGGACGGTTTTCACGTAAGGATAAACGGAGTGGATTCCTTTTGCGTTTATACGCAGATTGAGGGGAATTATATCGTGCGAGTGATACCTTGCCGGACGCTCTACGGGCGGCTCCCGGCCAATATGATTTTTTTGGTCATATGCCTGATAGTGATAGCTATATTCTTGTCCTACGCCGTGATCTGGTGCATGAACCACTATGTGGTGGAGGGAATCCGCGGCGTGAACGAGAAGCTGCGCATGATAGCCGCAGGCAATCTGGAGGAAAAGATCAATATCCAAAGCAGCGTGGAACTCTCCGAACTGGGCAGTTATATCAATGAGATGATCTGCAGTCTTCTGGCTAACAACAGGAAGATGTCCTATGTCCTCAGTAAGACCAATATGTACATAGGTGTATACGAATATAGTGAACACACACCGAGAGTACGCTTTACAGAGCACATTCCCAGAATATTCTCACTGGATGAGGAGGCGGTGCGGCGCCTGACTGGGGACAGCAGGAAGTTCCGGGAGTTTCTGGAGCAAATCCGCAATCATCCGGTACAGGGGGAAAATGGGGTGTTCCAGTTTAGCGAAGCCTGCGAGCGCTATGTGAAGCTGGAGGAAGTTCATGAAAACAATGAGACCTTCGGCGTGGTCATTGATGTGACGGAAGATGTGGCCAAGCGCAGGGAGATTGAGGTGGAACGGGATATAGATCCCCTGACGGGACTATACAACCGGAGGGGACTGAACACCCGGCTGGAAAGACTTTTTGCTGAACCGGAAAAACTGGGTTATTACGCTATGATTATGATTGACGCGGATGGCTTAAAGAGGATCAACGACACTTACGGGCACGATAAGGGGGATGTATATCTGTGTAGAATAGCGGATACCATCAACACCTTTGAGCCGAAGAACAGTGTTGCCGCCAGACAGGGCGGCGATGAATTTGTCCTGTTCCTGTATCAGTATGAACAGGACGAACTGACCGAGGCCGTCAAGATGCTGGAATTTATCCAAAAGCATTGTCTGGCCTATCTTGACGAGGAATTGCGGGTCAAGCTGGAATTTTCCTTTGGTTATGTTATGACACAGGGGGAAGCGGATTATCGGGAACTGCTAAAGCAGGCTGATGAGCGTATGTACGAGAACAAGAGGGAACGAAAAAAGCAGAGGGGGTAGTGTATCCTTTTTCGAGAATTCTGAAATAACAGTTGACAAATGGAAATAAAAGGATTACAATTCCTTGTAAACCGATAGGAATTATATAAAACGAAAGCGAGGATCATCCCTATGAGTAAAAAAGCCTATGCAGACAGAAATTTAAAGTTTGAGACATTGCAGTTACATGTGGGGCAGGAGCAGCCGGACCCGGTGACGGATGCCAGAGCGGTGCCCATCTATCAGACTTCATCCTATGTGTTCCACAACAGCGATCATGCGGCGGCACGTTTTGACTTAAGCGCTCCGGGCAATATCTACGGCAGGCTGACCAATCCCACAGAGGATGTGTTTGAGAGGAGGATTGCGGCCCTTGAGGGAGGCGTGGCGGCCCTGGCGGTGGGCTCCGGCGCGGCGGCCATTGCCTACACTTTTCAGAATCTGGCACATGCGGGAGAGCATATTGTGGCGGCCAAGAATATTTACGGGGGTACATACAATCTGTTGGCACACACGCTGTCGGAGTATGGCATCAGCACTACTTTTGTGGATCCTTTCAACTATGAGGAGGTGGAGAGGGCGATCCGGGACAACACGAAAGTGTTATTTATCGAGACTCTGGGTAATCCCAACTCCGACGTGGTAGACATTGAAAAACTGGCGGGTATTGCCCATGCGCATCAGATACCGCTGGCTATAGACAATACTTTTGCCACGCCTTATCTGGTACGCCCCATAGAATACGGCGCGGATATAGTAGTTCATTCCGCCACCAAATTCATCGGCGGGCACGGAACCACCATCGGCGGCGTGATTGTGGACAGCGGCAGATTTGACTGGGAGGCCAGCGGCAAGTTCCCTTCTCTGACTCAGCCCAACCCCAGCTACCACGGCGTAAGCTTCACCAAGGCGGTGGGACCGGCGGCCTTTGTGACTAAGATCCGCGCCATTCTGCTGCGTGACACAGGAGCCACTCTGTCCCCTTTCCATGCCTTCATTTTCCTGCAGGGCCTGGAGACCCTGTCCCTGCGGGTGGAGCGTCACGTGGAAAACGCGTTGAAAGTGGCGCAGTACCTGGCGAATCATCCCCAGGTGGAAAAGGTACATCATCCTTCCGTGTCCGATGATCCAAAGCAGCAGGCGCTGTATCGGAAGTATTTTCCCAATGGGGGCGGTTCCATATTTACCTTTGAGATCAAGGGGGATGCCCGCAAGGCCAAGGACTTCATAGACAACCTGGAATTGTTCTCTTTGCTGGCCAACGTGGCGGATGTGAAGAGTCTGGTGATTCATCCGGCATCCACCACCCATTCCCAGCTCAACGAGGAGGAACTGGCAGAGCAGGGCATCAGGCCCAACACGATCCGTCTGTCCATCGGCACGGAGCATATTGATGATATAATTGAGGATTTGGAGGAGGCATTCAAAGCCGTAAAATAACATATAAGGAAAATTTTATCAGAAAAAATAAAAAAAATGTTTGCATTTTTCTCAAGCTGTGTTATACTAACCCTACGGGGCATTAGCGCAGCTGGGAGCGCGTCACACTGGCAGTGTGAAGGCCACGGGTTCGAGTCCCGTATGCTCCAGGATGTTTAAAGGTCGCAGAACAGGGTTTTCGCAGGAAAATCAAGGTTTTGCGACTTTTTAATCCTGCATTGCCCGCAGGAAATGTAAGGAAGATGGAATATGAGCTTCACAGCGGCATAATATATAGTCTGCAAAAGAAAAGGCAAGAGGGAACTGGCAGAACTTGAAACGGATGAAACGGAGGAGAAAAAGTATGAAGAGGTTATTGGCGTTCTTGCTGGCGGCAGTGCTGGTGCTGAGTTGTGGCTTGACGGCTTATGCCACAGGGCTCGGGGACACTGTCTCGGGAGGGGATAGTCTGGAGTCCGTGTCGGGAGACAATGCTTTCTATGACGTTGGCAGCGGACTGAGCCCCAGGATTCAGGCGGGGCAGAGCGGCCAGGTGGACGTGTGTATAGGCGCGGCGCTCATTCTGGAGAGTCCGGTGACTTTCACGGTGGAACTGACAGATCCCCGGGGACAGGTCATGAGAGGTGAGATTGTTCTGGGCGCGGATGAGACCCAGGAGAGGGCCGGCCAGAAGAGCAGGGTGAGTTTCAGCCGGCTTGCGGAGGGCGAGTACACCCTGACAGTGACGGCCAAGGGCTTCGCTACATACACACAGACTATATTCGTACAAGACAAGGCATACGCCGTCAATCTTATGACGGGTTTTCTGGGCGGGGTGAATTATGCGCAGGGGGCAATGCACCCCGGCGTATTGCTGCTTGGCGATGTCAACGGGGACGGAAGGATGGATGGGTCTGACAGGGATGCACTGGTGGATGCCATCGACAGAGGAGATTCCGGCACAGCGGGTCTGGTTACGGATTTAAACGGCGACGGCGTGGTAGATCTGGTAGATTTGGAATATTTCGCGAAGGGTTACGATGACTCCAGAGATATCCAGGCGGGAGTGGAGCGGTTCGTTCCCGTGGAAGCCATACGGCCCATGGAGGGGACCGGCACCAAAGTGGGAGGCGATCTGCAGGGACTTTTGGAAAACAGGGAGAGTGTCACCTTGACGGCTCTTAAGCCGGACGGGAGTACAGCCGCCATTTCCAGGGATACACCGGTTTCGCTGGAGTTTTACTTTGCGGAGGCGGGGGAGGTGAACCTTGCCGACGGGATCATAATTGAGACGGGCGGCGACAATCCCATCAGCAACAGCATAATCACAATCGCTTATACGGACGAAAACGGGGCGGAACAGATAAAGGAGATCCCGGTGGACGACGGGGTGCATTACCTTCTGGTGGATTCCGCCATAAGGGCCGAGCGGGACGGACAGGGCAACATCCGTCTGCACCTGGGATCCCAGGTGGCCGTAAAAAAAGTGACGCTGACCATCACAGGGATGCGTAATAACAATAATCTTGCGGAGATCTCCAGGGTGGAGTTTGTCAACGGCATGGAGGAGAGGATTCCGGATCCTGAGATGGATATACCGCAGAAGCTGGAGGCGGAGGCGGGAAACAAGATCATTCATCTGACCTGGGAGCCCTGCGTCAATATCACAGGCTATGAGGTACTGGTAAAGCAGGGGGACAGCCAGGAGACCGTGATGGTCACAGGCAATGCCCTGGACATCACCTCCTTTGGCGGCAAAGAGTTGACCAATTATCTGGAGTACCGGATCCGTGTGCAGTCCGTCAACGGCACTTGGCGCAGCGGGTACGGCGACGAGGTGACGGCGGTGCCCCTGCCAAGCGGCAAGCCGGATAAGCCGGACAATGTGTCTGCAAAGGGACAGTACCAGAGCGTGGTGGTGTCCTGGAAGAATATGAAGGACACTGTGACCTACAATCTGTATTATAAGGAGAGTACTGCGGGAGAGTACCAGAAGATAGAGGGGATCAAGGAGAACAGTTACACCATCAGGAACCTTAAGGACCTGACAGAGTACACGGTATATGTGACGGGGGTCAACGAGTTCGGTGAGAGCGGTCCCTCCCTGTCCGCGGCGGCCACCACCACGGACAGCAATCCTGCGGTCATGCCGAAATATAACCTGATCAACGTGGGTAATCCGGGGGAAAAGGGTGCGCATATCGTCAGCGCGGCCATGAGCGCCACAATGCAGAACAGCCCTCTGGACACCCAGTCCGGCACGGCCTGGGGCACGGTGGACCATGATCCTGCGTCCTACTATTTTGCCAACACCTGGGATGTGGGAGGCTTTAACCCCATGGGCGCCAAACACGGGCTTATATATGAGTTTGATCAGGCATACAAGCTGGATACTTTCGCTTTTTACGATATGACTTCCCAGGATACGGGATATTCCTATGCCAAAGTGCGGTACTGGGACGAGAATGGTACACAGACGGATGTGGCCGGTGTCTCCCTGCAGAGAAAGACGGACGCGGGCGGCAGGACTTACTATGTGATAAAGCTGCCCCAGGCCGTAAACGCCAAGAAGATACAGTTCGGCATCGCTCGTTACTCGGCATCGGGAACCATCTCCGTCGCTGAGGTATATTTCTACTATTATGACACATTGATGGATGATATCATGTCCCTGTACCAGGACGACCTGCACACAGTGCTCAGACCGGAAGTGACCCAGGCGGATATAGATGCCCTGCGGACCCGGATCAACACGGTGGATCCGGTCAGCGGTGAGTACCATCCCGACCGGGAACTGCTGGAGCGGGAATTGCAGACGGCGGAGGCCATCCTGCGGGACGGCAGACTGAATGCCTCGGTGAGGGTTCACAGCGGGATCACCACCAAGGACGTGGGCAGAGGGTTTGGCGGTCTGAACGCATGGCAGCCTCTGGGTGTGGTGGCGGCGGCCCAGGAAGAGATCATGGTTTATGTGGGCCACAGCAGCAAGAAAACCGGGGATGACGCCAACCTCCAGCTCGTGTCCACCCAGTACCATTCTGAGGCGGCGGGCGTGAGCACAGTGGTGGCTACGCTGAAAGTGGGCGCAAACAAGATAACCGTTCCCAAGATCGGAAGCACCACGGGCATAGAGTCCGGCGGTGCGCTGTATGTGCAGTACACAGGCAACGGCAGCGATGGCCAGTACGCGGTGCGGGTCAGCGGCGGCACACAGGTCCCGCGCCTGGATCTGTATCAGGTGACGGAGGAGAGCGAACGGCTGGCGAGAGCCAAGACATACGTGGAGGAACTGGAAGTCTTTGTGGCACAGATGGAGACCGTCCACGGGGAAGTTCACGGTAATTCACAGAACAGCCAGGTGAAGTACGCCTACAGCGAGACTGACTGTATCCTGGGGGCATCCGATATTCTGCTGGACACCATGATGCTCTCGCTCCCCGCGAAGCAGATTTTAGGCGGCGCAGGCAGCGGTACCACCGAGCAGAAGGCACAGATAATTTTAAATTCCATGCAGGCCATGGAGGATATGATGTATCTGTTCTACCAGCACAAGGGATTAAACGCGGCAGCGCCTGAGGAGTCGGACCGGATTCCTAAGGGGCACCTGAACATCCGTTATCAGAGAATGTTCTCGGGAGCATTCATGTATGCTTCCGGCAACCACATCGGTATCGAGTGGGGGTCCGCTCCGGGAATGGTGAGCGCGGTGCCCGTGACGGCTGACAGTGAGGGCAGATATGAGAGCGGGGCTTACTTTGGCTGGGGCATTGCCCATGAGATCGGTCATTGTATCAACCAGGGCGCGTATGCCATAGCCGAGATCACCAACAATTATTTTGCGGTGCTGGCCCAGGCCAGGGACAATAACGGAAGTGTCAGGTTCCAGTACGATAATATATACAAAAAAGTTACATCAGGGTCAAAGGGCATGGCTTCCAATGTATTTACCCAGCTTGGCATGTACTGGCAGCTTCACCTGGCATACGACAGAGGCTACAATTATAAAACATATGCGGATTACACCCAGCAGCTCGACAATCTGTTCTTTGCCAGAGTGGACACCTATGCCAGAAATGGGGCAAAGGCACCTGCGCCGGGCAACATAGCGCTGACTTTGGCGGGAGACCGGGACCAGGTTCTGATGCGTCTGTCCTGTGCGGCGGCAAAGAAAAATATTTTGACATTCTTTGAGCGGTGGGGCATGACCCCGGATGAGGAGACCCGCAGGTACGCGGGCCAGTTCCCTGAGGAAACCAGAGCCATCTACTATGCCAATGATGACGCGCGTGTATACAGCCTGCAGGGCGGTGTAAGTTCTTTGAGCGGCACAGAGGAAGCCGTGGGAGATAACGTCACGGCCTCCGTGCATGCGGGAAGACCCAATCAGGTGGATATTGCTCTGGGGTCCAAGAACATTCCGCAGGCGGATGTGCTGGGATATGAGATCGTGAGATGTATGATCAGCGGCGGGGAGACCGTGAAGGAGGCGGTGGGATTCACTACGGGCACTTCCTTCAGCGACACGGTTCCCGTCAACAACAGGGTGGTCTGGTACGAGGTGAGAGTCGTTGACAAGTACTTAAACTACTCTGCGCCCAAGACTCTGGAACCTGTCAAGATCGGGGATGACGGAAGTCTGGATAAGTCATTCTGGACCGTCAGCACACAGAACCTGACGGCCACGGGACAGACCCAGGGTGAGGGAACGGACAGTTCTCCCTGCGAGCCGGAGGCGGAGAACCCGGCGGATAAAATGATTGACAATGACACGGGGACTGTCTATACGGCCACTGCGGACGGCCAGGCTCAGATTATCATGGAGTTTAACAGGACTTCCACGGTAACAGGGCTGAAGTATACCGCCGTGAGCGGGATTACCGGCGCAGGTTACGAGGTGCAGGCATGCTGCGAAGGCAGCTGGACCAAGGTGGCAGAGGGAAGTCTGGACGCATCCGGCACGGGAAGTATCTATTTCTCCAACGGCGCCCAGGAATATGTGAGTACCTATGCGGCCACTGCCGTGAAACTGATTTTGACAACCGCCGCCGGCAGCCAGGTGTCCATAGCGGAACTGGATGTGCTGGGCGCCACAGGGGACAACGTGGACTTCAGGCGGACGGACAGCGGCGAGGTGGTGATTGGCCGTCTGGCTTCGGCCTATAAGTACGGAGACAAGGATACGGACGTGATTCCGGAAGGTTCCATTGTCTTTACCGGATCCTATAAGGGGAACCCTGCTTATAATGTGCTGATTCTGTATGACCAGGACGGCAATATCGTGGGCGGAATCAATGACGCGGGAGAGCTGCAGGCGCAGCAGGTACTGCTGGCGGAAGTGCCGGCGGAGGGCGATATCAAGAATGTGTGGGACGGCACATGGATTTACTGGATAGAACCCGGACAGCAGACAGATCTCACCGGATTGACCAGGGTGCGGGCGGAGTTGTACCGTGTCAACGATGCAGTGACAAACGAGGGACAGAGGCTTGTCAGCGACTCTCTGTTTGAGAACATGCCGGCTACGCTGCCGAATATCGAGCTTGGCGAGTGATAACAAAAGCGTGAGTCGGGTAAAAGGGCAGATTTTCCTGCCAGCGAGTATAAAATGTATGTGCAGTAATAGCGCACAGATAGGAACTGTCATGAGAAAACATATATGTAACATAATGATTGCTTTCCTGCTGCTGGCTCTGCTGCAGCCCCTGCGGGCCCTGGCGGCCAGCGGGGACGGGCTGCGGCTGGACCAGGGCGGAATGGTTACGGTCGTCTCTCAACATGCGGCTAAAGAAGAGGTTTCCTCCCTGTGTTTCAGTCTTTCGGTGGAGTCGGCAAACGCCGCCAGGGTGGAATTTGAGTTTGAGGACAGCAGGGCAAAAATAAAGGACTTCCGCTACGACCAGGCCACCGGCAGCCTGAAAGTCTATCTGGCAGGGACAGAAGCGCTGTTTGCGGAGGGCATGGACGCTTTGGCTGTGGGAAAGATCAAAGTGCTGGACGGCAGCGGCAATGAAGTGACTGCCACGGTCAGCGCCGTAGAAAATTCTTTGCAGTATGTGTACGGCACGGAGGTAAAGACCATGCAGGGCGCTGAACTTCCGGACGCGGTGCAGATCGGTCCGGCTGCAGTGCAGCCCCAGCCGCCGTCGGAGCCTCAACCCCCGTCGGAGCCTCAACCGCCAGCGCAGCCCCAGGTTCCTGTGGCCACGCAGGCTCCGATGGTGCTTCCGACGGCTCCTCCCCAGCTTCCGGTGGCACAGCCTACGGCGCGGCCCACGCTGCCGCCCAGGGCTACCGCAACCCCCAGGCCAACGGAAGCCCCCGACAGTTCAATGGAGAGTTCTCAGCCACCGGAAAGCGAGTCCCGGCAGCCGGAGGAGGACCCTTCGGAGGATGTGCCAGTGTTGGATGAAGATATCTCTCTTCCTTCCTCCCTGCCCGGCGACGGGAACGACAGCCAGACATCGGATGATGACTCCGAGGGAGTCAACATATTCGTGGTGATTGCGGTGGTTGTTGTACTGGTTGTTGTTGTCATAGAGGTGATGGCCTTTGTGGTGTTGAAAAAGCCTCGTGACTCCGACCGCGGAAGAAGAAGAGGAAGCAATAACTGAAATTGAATTATGCACGGGAAAATAAAGGAATGCCTGTCGTATGGGAAACCATGCGGCAGGTTTTTTTGCGCGGCAGGACCTGTTTGGCAGACCTTACGGCGGGGTGAAAGAAAATAATATACAAATGAAAGCATTAAAAGACTGTGATGCGTACAGGTCAGCAATATTTGTTAAATAAAAAGCAATATTTGATTAGTATTAATTCTCAACATAATATATACTGTATATGTGGGGTATTACATTTGTTTGAAAAACTATTATAGAGGAGGTACTAAAATGAAAGTGCGTTTTTATCGTAAACTGGCATTGCTTATGGCAGGCTGCCTGGTGTTTGGCAGCATCCGGTTAACCGGAATTACCGTGCAGGCGTCCCAGATGGATGGGGATGCGGATACCTGTGTCGTTCCCGGGGCGCAGGAAACTGTTACGGGCAATGACAGTGTCAGTCACGAAGATGTGAACAGCATTGCAGTGAGTTTGCCAGACGCTCAGCACACCGTTGAGGGAGCAGAGACCTATGCGGCAAAGGATTTAAAAGTCTACGGCCGTTGGAATAATACTCCCGTAGAACTCACTGACGGGAAACTGGTGTTATCTTTTTCCGAAGTATACGAGGAGTATTGTCTGGATTTACCCAAGGCATTGGACATGTCCAACTGTGAGAGCATCACAGTCAGGACAGCGGACCAGAACGGAGGATTAGCCTTTAAGGTGTATGACGGCGCCAAAAATGAATTAAAGGCTTATTATGAAAATTCCGGTCAAAATGAATACACCTTTACCCCTGATTTTACCGGCACAGCGGTTTGCGTCGGTGTAATGTCAAACGGAGAGAGGAATACGTACCCGTTTACAGCCGAGATGGTCAGCCTGTCCTTTGAGATGAGGGATGTACCGCCTGACGATACATCCAATAACAAAGTATATCCGGCGGAAAGCCTGAAAGCTTACGGGCGTTGGAGCAATACGCCGGTGGAACTCACGGAGGGGCAATTAATTCTCTCCTATACGAAGCAATGGGATGAGTATTGTCTGGATCTGCCCGAGACGCTGAATATGGATAACTGTGAGAACATCACAATAAAGACGGCGGATCAGAATGCCACATTGGCCTTTAAGATATACGATGGCGCCAAAAATGCTCTGAAGGAGTATTATAATAATTCCGGAAAGAGTGAATACTCCTTTGTCCCGGATTTTGGGGGAAAGGCGTCCTGCATAGGCGTTATGTGTTCTGATGAGAATCAGGAAGACGGCGATGCCTATGACGCGGCCCATACGGTGCGGATGGTCAGCATTGAATTTACAATGAACGGCGCCCCGGAGGAGATTCCGCTGGGAGACAATTTGATTCAGAATCCAAACTTTGCCGATCCCGATAAGCTGGATGTGTGGGGTGCGGAAAAGGGAAGTGCTGATATCACTGCCCTGGTGGCTCAGAACGCGGTCGTCGATGAGATCAGAACTTACGGTAAGATTACAAACCGCGGTTCAAACTATAATTGTTTTGCGCAGGATATCACAGATGTGGTTACCAAAAATGTGGAATATGAATTTACCTTTTACGTGATGCTGGATGAAAATGACTACGGGGATGCCCCTGCCCAGCAGCGTACCGTGGAGATGGCGCCGTTTATCGTTTCGGACGGTACGTCTAACTATTCCTGCAATCTCACCGGGGACACAAAGATGGTTCTGGAACCCGGCGTGTGGACAAAATTTACCGGAACATTTACTCCTTCCTGGACAGGTACGCTGGACAAGGTAGTGATGCGTATTCTGGAACAGGGGACAGAGTATGGCAGCGGTCCCGGTGTACAGGGTACATACTATGCCACCGGCGTGGAACTCCGTGAAATAGTCCAACCCAAAAAAGAGATTCAGCAGGATGTTCCCGATCTAAAAGAAGCGGTTGCCCAGGAGATGGGAGAGGATTTCCTGACGGGTGTTTCCATTGTGAATTCCGAACTGTCAGACGATTTGCTCATGCAGCTTGTCACCAAGCATTTTAATGCCGTGACCATAGGTAATGAACTGAAGCCGGATGCAATGTTTGGGTATGCCGGCACTTGTCCGGGTACAGACACAGTATCCATAAACGGGCAGGATATTCAGGTTCCCAAACTGAATTACAGTCGCGCGGAAAAGACCCTGGATGTCCTCTATGACTGGAACCAGGAGCATCCCCAAGAGGCCATCATGGTTCGCGGGCATGTGCTGGTATGGCACTCTCAGACGCCGGAATGGTTTTTCCATGTGGGCTATGACGCCGAACAGCCATATGTGGACAAGGACACAATGGATTTGAGGCTGGAGTGGTACATCAAGACCATGGCGGAGCACTTTACCGGTCCCGACAGCAAATATAAGGACATGTTCTATGGCTGGGACGTGGTCAACGAGGCGGTCAGCGACGGTACGGGCACTTATCGGTCCGATAAGGAAAATTCCAGTTGGTGGGCAGTGTACCAGAGCAACGAGTATATTTTAAATGCGTTTACCTATGCCAACAAGTACATGCCTGCCAGCGTGGAACTGTACTACAATGATTATAACGAGTGGTTCGTGAACAAGCGAGGCGGTATCGTACAGCTTTTGAAGGATGTCAAGGCCAAGGAAGGAGCCAGAATCGACGGAATGGGAATGCAGGGGCATTACCAGACAGGCGGCTCTCCTACCATAGAGGAATTTGAGGCGGCGGCCAGGGCTTACTGCGAAGTGGTGGGTCAGGTACAGGTTACTGAGTTGGATATGGCCGCAAGCAGTTCTTACGACGGAACCCAAGGTACCTTGGCAGCGGAATATGAGAGACAGGCCAAGCGCTACCAGGATATTTATACGGCTATCCGGCGCATGAAAGAGGAGGGGTACCGGGTCGGCAGTATTACCATATGGGGTGTGATCGACAAAAATTCCTGGCTCCAGACGTCCAGCTCGGTGGGCGGAGGAACGGATGGCAAGAGGAAGCAGTGCCCGCTTCTTTTTGACGACGATTATCAGGTAAAGCCTTCCTATTGGGCGTTCGTCAATGTGGAGCCTCTGAAACCGGCCATCCGCAAGCTGGCTGTGGTTCGGAGTTACAAGGAGTCTTTTGAATCCGGTATTGAGCAGTCTTATACCCGCAACGGCACAGCGGTGAGTTTTACGCCGGTATGGAACGACAATGGAATTTCCGTGCAGGTGAAGGTGACAGATCCTGTGAAGGACCCGGAGGATAAAGTGACCCTGTATCTTACAGACGAGAACGGAAACATCTTGTCCGCGGAGTGTACGCGCGCCAATGCAGCGGGGACGGGGGACGGCTATATCGCCGTTGTGAATATTGAACTTGACAGTTCTCTGCTGAAGACGGCAGCAACGGTGGGATTGGATATTGTAGTAACCAACGGCAGTCAGAAGGCGGCATACAATGACACAACTCTTTCCCAGGAGACCAGCAGCGAATATTTTGCGGCTGCGACTCTGAAACCTTATACCTATATTCCCAAGGGAACAGCGGCGGTAGACGGTGTAAGGGAGAAAAACTGGGATGAGGCCGTGACTGTGCCCCTGACCATCCGCCAGGGGGCCGAAGCCCATGCGCTGGTGAGCCTTATGTGGGATCAGGAGTATCTGTATGTGCTTGCGCAGGTCAGAGATACCGTTTTAGATCAGTCCGCAAGCCAGGCCCACGAGCAGGATTCTCTGGAAATATTTATTGACGAGAACAATCACAAATCCGACGCATACGAAGAGGATGACAAGCAGTACCGCATTAACTATATGGCGGAACAGAGTTATAACGGCAAAAAGTGTACGGCTGAAAACATTCAGTCCGCGGCAAAGACAACAGAGGACGGCTATATTATCGAGGCGGCCATCAAGTGGACAGACATCAAGCCGGTTGGAAACATGGAAATCGGCATTGAACTTCAGATCAATGACGCGGCAGACGGGAAGCGGATCGGCACTTTGAACTGGTACGACGAGACTGGTCAGGGATGGTCAGCTCCCGGCGTGTTTGGCACGGCGGTTCTGGAAGACTAGAGTATCAGGCAAAACAACTATTGATATAACAAAACAGGAGTGGGGGCTGTGAAAAAGCTAATTTTTTCACGGCCCCCACAATTAAGCAGTATGTCCTGACGACGGATTGGCTATGGGCGGATTTTCTTTCGAAGGAGCACCAGAGCAATCACGTTGGGAAACACCATCACGGCATTGACCAGGTCAGTACATTCCCACACCAGCTGCATGGGGATCACGGCCCCCACATAGATCATGACGATGTACACCAGCTTGTAGTGCGGGATCGCGGCAGGGCCCCACAGGTATTCCGCCGCCTTCTCGCCCATGTAGGACCAGCCGATGAGGGTGGTCAGCGCAAAAGCCGCCAGGGACAGAGACAGGAATACTTCGCCGTCCAGAGGCAGTCCCCAGGAGGAAAGGAGGGGCAGAGAGCGGAAAGCCGCAGCCGCCAGTCCGGTCTCGTTTACGCCGGCCAGGGATTCAGGGTGCAGCAGCATATTGGCCACGATGACCAATCCGGTCAGCAGGCACATGACTACGGTATCCCAGAACACGGCCGTCATGGACACATAAGCCTGGTAGGACGGCGAAACTGCGTCGGAGGAGGCTGCGCCTATGGCGGAGGTGCCGATGCCGGCCTCGTTGGTGTACAGTCCTCTTGCAATGCCATAGCGCGCCGCCAGCAGCAGTCCTCCGCCTGCCACACCGCCCAGGGCCGCCCCGGGGGAAAAGGCACTCTCCAGAATGTACAGACAGGTTGCCCCCAGGGCACCGCGGAAGCGCCACAGCAGGGCCAGGCATCCGGCTATGTAGAGCAGACCCAGCACAGGCACCAGCCGCATACAGACCCGGCTGATGCTCCGAATACCGCCGATGAGCACCAGCCCGGTGACGACGGCGGCTGCCATGCCCACCAGATGGGGGGACAGTCCCCAGGTCAGGGAGGTGGTCTGGGTCAGGGAGTTGGCCTGGGTGGTGCATCCCACACCGAAGGCCGCCGTCACGGTGCAGAGGGCATAAAAACCAGCCAGAGGCTTGCAGTGAAGTCCCTCGCGGATGACATACATGGGGCCGCCGATATGGTGCCCCTCCGGGTCACGCTGCCTGTAGAGGACGCCCAGATAGCATTCCGCATAGGCTGTGGCCATGCCCAGCACCCCTGTGAGCCAGCACCACAGCACGGCGCCGGGCCCGCCCAGGGCTATGGCCGTGGATACGCCTATGATATTGCCGGTGCCTAAAGTGGCCGCCAACGTGGTAGCCAGCGCGCCGAAGGGGGAAACCCGGTGGCGCGGGGGGCTTTTTTTCCCGGAACGAGCTGGGCCCCCGGAGGAGGCGTTGGGGGATATAGCAGCGGATTTGTCTTCCGGCGAATCCGCAGGTTCCGGGCGCAGGGACATACGGATGGCTCTGCCGATATGCCGCTGGGGTATGTGCAGATGGATGGTAAAGTACAGATGGACGCCCAGGAGCAGGAGCAGCAGGGGCCCGTTCCATAGAAACTGGTTGATGGCTGACAATAAACGCACAGAGAATCCTTCCGGACGGCGCATAAGCCAGCGTACAATTAAGCGCTTGGAATCCCGCCCGTTATATTACACTTTCTACAGTATATGGACATAAATACTCTTGTATGCCCATTGTCCTGCCAGGGATTCCCTTTTGTGATAAGGGGGCAGCGTATGGGGCAGTGCGGAACCATTTTTGGGTCTTAAATCAGGCGGCATCCTGGGGCGGCTGCGGAGATTTACCGCGCCTCCATACCCGGCTGGGCTGGGCCCGAAAGGTGGGATAGCGCAGCAGCAGGGTTTTCAGGGCCTGCCAGTTAAAGGGATACAGGGGCCAGAGGTAGCTGTAGTCCCCGTAAGTGGGAGTGGTGACAACGGATAGTACTACCAGGGCCAGTCCTATAAGGAAGCCCCACAGCCCTCCCAGACCGGTGATCAGGATCAGGAACAGCCGGTAGAGCCGCAGCCCGTCGGCGAACTCGGTGCTGCTCAGGGACAGGGTGGCCAGCAGCGTCACTGCCGCATAGAACAGCACTTCCACGGAAGCCCAGTTCAGTTCCACAGCGATATCTCCGATGATCAGTCCTCCCACGATGGACAGGGAACCGGAGAAGCGGCTGGTGCTGTGGGCGGCGGAGTACTTGAACAGATCCAGCATAAACTCCACTGCCAGCACATAGAAAAATACGGTGACAGGCCCGGCGTCCGCGCTGTCAAGTAAATGATACCGGGCGGATATGTCGGGATAATAGGATGTGAGCAGCAGGTACAGGGGCATCAGCACCAGGCTCACCAGGATGCAGGCAAAACGGGCCAGCCGGAAATAGCTGCCCACCAGGGGACTGCTGTAGTAGTCGTCGGGACTCTGGGTAAACTGAAAGATGGTGCTGGGCAGGATCAGCACCGTGGGGGAATTGTCCACGATGATCAGCACATGTCCCTCCATCAGGTAGCTGCAGGCCACATCCGGCCGTTCTGTCAGGTGCATACTGGGCAGGGGATTGTACCAGCGTTTTTTTACCAGCAGTTCCTCCAGGCTTTTGGCCCCCATGGTCAGACTGGAGACCTGCAGCCGGGCCAGGCTTTCCGCAGTCCTCTCCACCAGATCCGGATCCGCCAGATCGTCCACATAGGCCAGAGCCACGTCTGTACGGCTGTCCGCGCCCACACTGCACAGACGGAAAGTCAGCCGGGGAGAACGAATCCGGCGGCGGATCAGGTTGGCGTTGAACAGCATGGTCTCCACGAAGCCGTCCCTGGCCCCCCGCAGCACCGGCTCCGCGTCCGGCTCGGAGATACTCCGGGCGGGATAACTGCGCACGTCCAGGATCAGAGCCTGGTCAAAGCCGTCCACCAGCACCACCACCGGACCGCTGAGCAGCTGGCGAAGCAGCTTGTCCCAGTCTGATTCCAGCTGCACCTGGGCATAGCCGATTCGGGCCCACATATATTGCTGCAGCTGCTCCACAACGTCATCCTGCATATATTGGGGGTTTTGCAGGTCGGAAAAAATACGCTGCAATACTTCGGTGCCGCACATGCCGTTGATGCCCAGAAGGCAGGCCCGGGTTTTGCCCAGCAGCAGTTTTCTTGTGATAATGTCAAAGCTGAGGCCGATGGGCAGCAGGGTCTTGGCGGCGGTCATATTTTCCTCCAGGGATGTGGTGAGCTTCATGGCATGGTCTCCTTTTATTGTGTCTCATCAACTATCGTGATGCAATTCTCTCTTAGTATGGCGAGCAGGGAGAGAACTTATTCCCGTGTTTAGTTTATCAGGGGCAAGTGGTTGCAATCATATTTTGGTTGGGTTTTAAAAGCCTTCCGGACGAGAGAAAGGAGGGCGATTCAGTGTTTTCAAGTTTTTTGGAGATAACTTGTAACTAATATGCGCTCTTGTAATTTTGGAGAGATTGTGCGATGATAAGCATATGGAAGTCGGAGATGTGATGACGAATCGGGCGGCGATTCCTATTTTAGAGAAAGGGGCTGACAGACATGGAGGAAATCTTACAGCAGATAGACAGGCTTTTGGAGGAAAATAAAGGAGCCCAGGCCCAGGCGCTGATGGAAGAAGGCCTGGAGCAGGCGCTGATGAGCGGAGATCGGGGCAGTGCGGTGACACTGCTGAATGAGTTGATTGGTTTTTGCCGGGAGACCGGACAGGCGGAGAAGTCCTATTATTACGGGGAGGCGGTATTAAACCTTCTTCAGGAAATGGGGCTTTCCGGGACGCTGCCCTTTGCTACCTCGGTGCTGAATATTGCCAGCGCTTACCGGGCCGGCGGGCGGCTGGAGGATGCCATGACCTGCTACCGGGCGGTGGAGCAGATCTACAGCCAGGTTCTGGAGCCGGGGGATATGCTGGTGGCCAGTCTGTATAACAACAAGGCTCTGCTGTACCAGGAGATGGGAGAGTTTGAGGCCGCCGGGGCATATTTGGAGCGGGCGCTGGAGATTGCCTTGCAGCACCCGGAGCGCTATTATGAGCAGGCCAGCAGCTATGCCAACCTGGCTGCCACATACTTGCAGCTGGGCAGGGAAGAGCAGGCGGCGGACTGTTTCCGGCGGGCCATAGACATGTTTGAGGCCCATGGCGTCAGGGACGCCCACTACTGCGCGGCGCTGGCGTCTTTGGCGGCCTATCTGTTTCAAAAGGGAGAGTTTGAAAGGGCGGAGGTATATTTTGGCAAGGCCATGCAGGGCATAGAGGAGAGCCTGGGCAGGACGGAGGCTTATTACCGGCTTAAGGAGAACGCGGAGGCGTGTCGTCGGGCCAGGGAGGAGCAGGAGGAACCCGATGCCGCAAAGCGAAATGGGGATGGTGGCACGGCTATGGCAGGCCAGGGCAGACAGGCACAGTCTGGGCAGCAGGTCACGGGTATGGAACTGTGCCGGGCCTACTATGAGACCTATGGCCGGGCCATGATCCATGAAAAATTTTCGGAATACGAGGACCGGATCGCCGTGGGCCTGGCAGGCGAGGGATCCGACTGCTTCGGCTATGACGACGAGGCTTCCCGGGATCATGACTGGGGCCCCAGCTTTTTGATGTGGGTGTCGGATCAGGTCTATGAGGAGATCGGGGAGCGGCTGCAGGCGGCTTATGAGGAGCTGCCTCGGACTTTTCTGGGCTATACTTATCAGACTTCCCGTCAGGGCGCAGGCCGCAGGGGTGTGCAGACCATAAGGGGTTTTTATGGAAGGCTGCTGGGCATGGAGCATATGGAGGGAATATACAAGGCTATGGAAACGGAGAATCCGGGACTGGTTCCTTTCCGGCAGATGGAGGAAAGCGCTCTGGCAGCGGCTGTGAACGGCAGTGTGTTTCGGGACGATGAGGGCATTTTTACCCAGATACGCATGCTGCTCACGGAGCATTATCCGGAGCGTCTGCGGTATCTGAGGATCGCGGAGGCGGCGGCCCGGTTCTGTCAATATGGGCAGTACAACAGCGGCCGTATGCTGCGGCGGGGGGACAGATTGAGCAGCCGCATTCTGCTGGGCAGGGCGGCGGAGGAAGCCCTGAAGCTGGTCTATTATATGGAAAGGAGTTTTCCGCCCCATGACAAGTGGCTGGCGGAGGGCGTCCGCAGACTGGGCGGCGACGGCAGATATGAGGATTTGCTGCGGCTGCTTTTGGCGGCGATGGAGAGCCCTGGGGAGAATGCCTGCCGGAGCATGGAGCAGGTGGGCGGACTGTTGGCCCACGGGCTGTACCGGGCAGGCTATATCAGCGATATTGAGAGCTTTCTGGAGGAGCATGTGGCGGAACTTCTATATAAGTCCGGTATTGCGGACAAGACTGTGGAGGAGTTGGCGGAGGCCATAGCCCGCAGGGAGTTTGAGGCGTTTGACGTGGTGAAGAACGAGGGGGGCAGGGCCAGCTGCCAGGATGACTGGTTCACTTTTTCCATCATGCGCAAGAGCCAGTATCTGACCTGGGACCACACGATGCTGTTGCAGTATCTCTACGATTTTGACCGGGAACTGGAACGGGGCCATAATCTAATCGAAGAAAAATACGGCAGGATGATGGAGAGCACCGCCCCCGGACAATATGAGGAGATGAAAGCGCGTTTTCCGGAGATCACACCGGAGAAAAAGGAGATTATTGAGCGGATTGTGGCCATGCAGGTGGCATGGATGGAGGAGTTTGCGGCGGACTATCCCTATCTGGCCGGCAATGCCCGCAGTATCCACACTTACGAGGACAAGGGGTGGGACACCTCCTATGAGACCTATCTGCGGGGGGAGATCAGCACCTATTCCGACAAGATGCTGGAGCTTTATGGCAGATATATAGCGGCCCACGCGGCGGCGGGACAGAACCTTGCCCGTGAGATTATGACCCACTCGGTGCATATGTACGGCTATGAGAGCCTGGAGGATGCGGAGGAGGGACAGCGCAGGGAGGCGGATGTATAGGGTGAAGCTGCTTTAACGGATAGGCGCTTAAGCGCCAAGGCGGACGAAAGCTCATGACGGACAATGGGGGGATGTCCGGGAGTGGGCGGTTTTATATGGAGGATTCATATGGAAGAGAGGGAGATAAGCCTGCCATCGGCCGTCATGGAACGGCTGGCGGGAAAAGAACTGGTAGAGATCACGGAGAACCACCGAAGCGGAGATCTGGTGTACAGAGTTGGGGAGGATTATATTCTCAAGGTCTTTTGCTTGACGCGTTGGGAATTGCGTTTGACAGGGAAAAGTTTGGAAGTAAACTTCCAAATACTGATTGGTGCAATATCGCAGGCAAAGCCAGCGATATGCATGTAGAGGTAAGTTTGGATATTATACATCCAATTACTGATTAACGCAATAACACGGGCAAGGTAAGTTTGAGCGCTGCACTGGAAAAGGTGTGTGATTAACGACAGCAGCAGGGAAAAAAGTGGCAGGAGAGGAAATTGCCTGCCATCTTACAATAGGAGGGAACATATTAAAGTGGACATACAATACAGACAGGCAGAGAAAGCCGATTTGGAGGGCATCGCGGCGCTTGCCGGGCAGGCAGCCGCCCGGATGCTCAGCCAGGGAATTGACCAGTGGGATGAGTTCTATCCTCTTCGGGAGGATTTTGAACAGGATGTCAACGGCGGTCAGCTGACGGTTGGGATGCTGGGCGATGAAATTGCCGTTATTTATACCATAAATGAGGAATATGAGCCGGAATATGATAGTGCGAAGTGGAAAGAGCCGGAGAAGTCTTTCTGTATATTGCACCGCCTATGTGTGAATCCTGTTTTTCAGAACCAGGGGATCGCCCGGCGGACCATGGAACATATAGAACAGGAAGCGGCGGCAAAGGGCATCCAGGCCATCCGGCTGGACGTGTTTTCGCAAAATCCCCATGCGTTAAAGCTGTACCGGAACAGGGGCTTTGAAGAAGTTGGGACAACACAGTGGAGGAAAGGTCTGTTTTATTTGATGGAAAAGTATTTGGCGTAAGTAAGGAATAGTATCCCATACCCAGGGAATGCTAAAGGTGATCCTCGGACATGAGTCGACGGATCACCTTTTTTGTAAAAGAGAATTAAATTTCGGAAAGGAATGGTAAATATGGATTTTAACGGAACAGCTTTCGGCGCTGCCGCCGAAGCCGGCTACCCCCTTTCCATGATACCCCTGGGTCTTGACCTGGATATGATGGAAAACGAGGCGGTTCGGGACCGGTACACCAGCATGACGGAGAGCGAGAAGGAGCAGCTGCTGATGCGCTGCCGGGACGCCAAGTCTGACAGAGAAATCCGGCGGATCGTGGAAGAAGAGGTGCCGGAGGGCAGGATCAGCGCATTGTACGAGGGGCCTGCAAGCGGCTGAGATTAGCGGAAAATCCACATCTTTTAGAGGTGTGGATTTTCTGTGTATTTTCTGTCTGAGAGGGGCGGCAATTGACGAAGTTGTATAGTCTGTATATACTATATAATAAAAAAGCTTTGGACAAGTTTGGGAGTAAAACTCCCAAATACGTATTAACGCAGTATCGCAGGCTGAGCCTGCGATATGCAGGAAAGAGGTAAGTTTGGTAGTAAAACTCCCAAATACGTATTAACGCAGTATCGCAGGAATAGGAGCGTCAGGCTATCATTTTGAGAGGAGAGAGGATGTGCAAGTCATGAACGAACAATTTTCCAGAACCCGGCTGCTGCTGGGGAATGCGGCCATGGAGCGCCTGGCGGGGGCCAGGGTGGCGGTGTTTGGCATCGGCGGCGTGGGAGGCCATGCGGCGGAGGCGCTGGTGCGCAGCGGCATAGGTGAGATTGACCTGATCGACAGTGACACGGTGAGCGAGAGCAATCTGAACCGGCAGCTGATCGCCACCCACAGTACCGTGGGCAGATACAAGGTGGACGTGATGGAGGAGCGGATCAGGGATATCAATCCCCGGGCGGAGGTACATAAATACCCTTGCTTCTTTCTGCCGGACAATGCGGAGCAGTTTCCCTTTGGGGAATATGACTATGTGGTGGATGCGGTGGATACGGTGACTGCCAAGATTGAACTGGTTCTGAAAGCCCAGGCGGAGGGCGTTCCCGTGATCAGCAGCATGGGAGCGGGCAATAAGCTGGACGCCAGCGCCTTTCAGGTGGCGGACATCTACCAGACCAGTGTCTGTCCCCTGGCCAGGGTTATGCGAAGAGAGTTGAAAAAGAGGGGCGTCCGGCAGTTAAAAGTGGTCTATTCACAGGAACTGCCCCTGACGCCGGAATACAGTGATGAAGAACCGCCTGCGGGCAGGAGAGCGGTCCCCGGGAGCGTGGCCTTTGTCCCTTCCGTGGCGGGACTGATTATCGCCGGGGAGGTGGTGAAGGATCTTGCGGGATCCAATCCGCGTGAAGTTTCTCACACAAATCCGCCGTCCAGTGTGATGACCTGACCGGTGAGATAGCCGGGAGCCTGTACCAGCCCCAGAGCCAGTGCCGCCACCTCCTGGGGGGTGCCCAGGCGGTCCGCCGGGATTTCCTGACGCAGGATCTCCAACTCCTCCTCTGGGAGACATCGGTTCATATCCGTGTCAATTACGCCGCAGGCTATGGCGTTGACTTGGATATGGCTGGGGGCCAACTCCTTGGCCAGAGCCCGGGTAAAGCTGTTGACACCGCCCTTGGCTGCGCTGTACGCCACTTCCATGGAGGCTCCCACATTGCCCCAGATTGAGGAGATATTCAGAATATGGCCGCTGCTTTGGGCCAGCATCAGAGGGATGGCGTTTCGGCAGGTGTAGAAGCAGCCGTCCAGGTGAGTGGCTATAATGCGGTGCCACTGCTGCGGCGTCATATCCTGCAGCAGTCCCATGTGGGCGATCCCGGCGTTGTTAACCAGCACGTCCAGCTGATTTATCCGGGAAAACAGCGCGTCTACTGCCTCGCAGTCCCCAGAATCCACGGCAAAGCAGCGGCAGGAGACGGCGTGGGAACTTTCCAGTTTTCGTCCCAAATTTTCCAATTCTTCTATATTATGCAGACAGGTCAGCACCAGATCGTACCCTGCGGCGGCGAAAGCCTCCGCCATGGCCCGTCCGATGCCCCTGGATGCCCCGGTGATCAGTGCGGTTTTCTTCATAATAAAGCAACTCCTCTATTTTGAGTCCCCCAGCTGCGCCGTTTATCCCAAGCTGACAGAGAAAATACAGGCGGCAGGGGCGTGAAAAGTAATAACGGATTAGTTACAATGTCAGTATAGCACATTTGCCTATTGCTTTTCCACCTGTGAACTGATAAACTCATAAAATAATGGAAAAGATATACAGCATCCGCCAAGGCGGCAGGGTGGGTACGAAACTATAAATGAGGAGGAGATCACTATGCAGGAAATATACGATTTGATAATTATCGGTTCCGGTCCGGCGGGCCTGTCGGCGGCGGTGTACGGCATGAGGGCAGGACTGAAGCTGCTGGTTGTCGAGAAAAACCCCATGAGCGGGGGCCAGGTGCTGAACACCTATGAGGTGGACAATTATCTGGGTATGCCGGGCTTTAACGGCTTTGATATGGGGATGAAGTTCCGGGAACATGCGGATAAGCTGGGTACGCCTTTTATGGAGGCGGAAGTCACGGGCATCGCGGACGGAGAGATTAAGACCGTCTGTACCACAGGGGGAGAACTGCGGGCCAAGGCCCTGATCCTGGCCACTGGCGCCCGCCACGCGCGTCTGGAGGTACCCGGTGAGGAGGAGTTGTCCGGTATGGGCGTGTCCTACTGTGCCACTTGTGACGGCGCCTTTTTTCGGGGGAAGACTGTGGCGGTGGTGGGAGGCGGTGACGTGGCGCTGGAGGATGCCATCTATCTGACCCGCTTCTGCGAGAAGGTGTATCTGGTTCACCGCCGGGACGAACTGCGGGGGGCTCATGTGCTCCAGGAGCAGCTGAAGTCTCTGCCGGCAGCGGAGATCTTGTATTCCCATGTGGTAAGGGAGATTCAGGGCCGGGATGAGGTCACAGGCGTGTTGCTGGAGGATTTAAAGAGCGGTGCACAGCGCACTCTGCCTTTGGACGGTGTGTTTGTGGCGGTGGGTATACGACCGGAGACACAGCTGCTCGAGGGGCTGGCGGCCTGTGATGAGGCGGGCTATGCGCTGGCCGGCGAGGACGGCGCCACCGATGTGCCCGGCCTTTATGTGGCCGGGGATGTGCGTAGGAAGCTTTTGCGCCAGGTGGTGACGGCGGTTGCGGACGGCGCCAATGCCGTCACGGCGGCTGCGGCATGGATCGGACGAAATAATTAATATATTAAGAAAAATGAAATATTTTTTACTGGAAAAAGAAGCCAAATCAGGGGCTTCTTTTTGCTTGTACAGGTTGAAAAGCTTGATATTTTCGGCGTTTTGCGGATTTTTTGATATTTTATACATGGTGTTGACAATTTGTGTGGAGCATGTTATAGTTAATAGCGGATGTAACAATTTTGTAATTATTTCGGCAATAGATGTAACATTTGGTTTGATAGATGGAGGACAAAATGCTTAGACGCACAGTAAAGATTACCGCATATGCTTTATCCGCTGTTTTGCTCTGCACCGGTATGGATGTATATGCAGCCACAGGAGTTTCCTCGGTATTGCCCAGCGGCGGCATCAATATTGTTCTGGATAACGGAACAGGGCTGGAGAGCCTGCGGGATCAGACAGGCGATAAAACTATACAGATTGAGACCGTGGTGGATGTGGAGCGAGTGGGTGAGGCTAAAGCCGCCGCAGCAGCAGAAGCGTTAGCGCGGGAGAAGGCACAGGAAGAGGAGATGTTCAAGAATTTGGTGATTGCCCAGGTGAACGCCTATGTGAATGTGAGGAGTCTCCCCAGCGAATCCGGCGAGGTTGTGGGAAAACTGTACAATAATTCAGTAGGAACTCTTCTGTCCAAGGAAAACGGCTGGTATCAGATTCGTTCCGGCAATGTGACAGGCTATGTGAAAGGCGAGTTTTGTGTGACCGGCGATGAAGCCATTACGTTGGCCAGGGAGGTGGGCACAAGGATAGCCTCCGTGAACTGTGACGGTCTGTTTGTGCGCAAAGAGCCCAGCACGGAGAGCAAGATACTGGGCATGGTGGCATATATGGACGACCTGCTGGTGCTGGAGGAGACAGATACCTGGGTTAAGGTGGATACGGAGGAAGGCGACGGCTGGGTTTCCAGAGAATATGTGGACTTACATACAGAGTTTGTAGAGGCTGAATCCAAGGAGGAGGAAGAGGCCAGACTTGCCAAGGAGGCGGCAGACAGGGCAGCGGCCAGAGAGGCGGCCCGGCAGGCTCAGGCAGAGCAGGCGGCCCAGAACCAGGCGGCAGCGCCCCAGGGCAGCAGTCATGGCATTGATCCTTCCAGCGTCACCATCAGCGGCGACAATGAGATGGGTGTGGCAGTGGCGAATTATGCGGTGCAGTTTGTGGGTAACCCTTACAAATGGGGAGGCACCAGTTTGACCAACGGTGCGGACTGTTCCGGCTTCGTGATGAGCGTATACGCTGCATTTGGCGTGTCCCTGCCTCATTCCTCCTCTGCGGACAGAAAGCAGGGATATGCGGTGGACAGCTTGGCCAATGCCCTGCCCGGAGACTTGATCTGTTACTCCGGCCATGTGGCCCTGTATATCGGTGACGGCAATATCGTACATGCGTCCAACAGCACCACCGGCATCATCATTTCCAGGGCGGATTACAAGAGAATTTTGGCTATCCGGCGTATCTTCTAAAACAAGCATACGGCTCGATTGTCAGCGGGGAATTCGTGCGGCTGAAAAGAATAGAGAAAGCTATTTAGAGAGCATCTTCTGAGAGGAGGATGCTCTTATTTTCCATAACCGACTATCCTGCGGCAGAGTTGAGGGGGGTTTTTCCCGTCATTGCTTTCGCCATATGGATATGTTTGTATATCTGTTTAGGTCATTGTTTGCGGGAATAAAAAGTTGAAAAAAGACTTGCATGTTGGATGAGTTGTGCAACTTAACCAAAAAAATGATAGATATCGGTAAAACGTCATTCTGTTAATTCACTTCCGCATGGAAGTTATCCACCGGTTTGGAAGCTTTAATTCATCTAAAATGCATTTATACACGGAGTTATACACCTTATCCACAGGTTTTGGGGCAGAAAAATCAGATTTTAGATATCGAAAATAGGAACATGCGTTTTGTGCGATTCTCCTAAAAATTATATTTTTGGTCAAAAAAGCAATTTTTCTGTTGACAATCTCGATGTCAAAAATATGTAAAAAACTGGTTAAATTGTTGCAAAACAACTCTTATTATGTTATACTTTTTATACAATAAAGCGGCTGCCCTTCCTGGCAGCGGAACGCATAATCAGAAAGGAATGATCTGTATGAAATTTGTGATTGTTGGAAGGAATCTTGAAGTAACTCCGGGGTTAAGGGCAGCGGTGGAGGACAAGATCGGCAAGCTGGAGAAGTACTTTAATCCTGATACAGAGGCTCATGTGACGTTGAGTGTGGAGAAGGAGAGACAGAAGATAGAAGTGACGATCCCTGTAAAGGGCAGCATCATTCGTTCCGAACAGGTCAGCAATGATATGTATGTGTCCATCGACCTGGTGGAGGAGATTATCGAGCGGCAGTTAAAGAAGTACAAGAGCAAGATTGTGGACAAGCAGCAGAATGCCAGTTCCTTCAGCAAAGCCTTTGTGGAGAACGATTACATTGAGGACGAGGAAGTCAAGATCGTCCGCACCAAGAAATTTGACATCAAGCCCATGTATCCTGAGGACGCCTGCATCCAGATGGAACTGCTGGGACATAATTTCTTTGTGTTCTGCAATGCGGAGACGGATCAGGTGAACGTGGTATATAAGAGGAAGGGCGATACCTACGGACTGATTGAGCCGGAAGCGTAGAGATGTTTGGGGCATACTACCGAGTGGCAGCGGCTATGATGCTGAAATGCGGACAAAAAAGTAAATAGGCGGCATATAGACACCGAAAGGAAAAAGTATTTTCTTTCGGTGTTTTTATGTCGCTTGTCCAGCGAGCAGGAAGCTGCACTGTATGGCGCTGGGCAGTACAGCCAGGGAGGATAAGGCCAGCGGCAGAGTTGCATAAGCTGGCCGTTTTTTTCATATATTTCCAGTGAAAATAATAACCTGGAGAGACAATGGATAAGAGACAGAGGGCGCAATATCTGGTGCGGGTCAAAAAAGGTATTCTGGCGGAATGTGTGCTGGTGGTGATGGCGGTGGCGGTGCTGGCCGGGCAGCAGAGCCGTTTGGAGGAGCGCAGGGCGGCGGGCAGTACCGTACTTGCCATAGAGAAGGACTACATAAAATGGGTGGATTTCACGGTGTCTTACGAGGCGCTGTGCAGCGCCTATGAATGGGATGTGAAAACCCATGGCACCGAGCATGAAGTCCACTGGGTGGAACTGCTTGCCTACACGGCGGCCAAGACGGGCGGGGAGTTTGACAAAAGCGCATTAAAGACTATGGAAAAGGCGGCGCAGGCTCTCTCCGAAGGGGAGAAAAACCTGGAGGAACTGACGGAAAAGCTACAATATTACCCATATTATAAGGAGGCTTATGAAGCCGCCATCGGCGGGCTGGTGGGGGAATATGAGGAAGAGTGTGAGGATGGCGGCTATGAACGGCGGTATGGACTTAAGGGTTATTTTCCGCTGGCCAGAGGCTTTGATTATACCCATTATGATGATTTTGGAGTCAGCCGCAGTTACGGCTATCAGCGTAGGCACCTGGGGCATGACATGATGGGACTCACGGGTACGCCTATCATGGCGGTGGAATCCGGAGTGGTAGAGGCTCTGGGCTGGAACCAGTACGGCGGCTGGCGCGTGGGAATCCGCAGTTTTGACGGCAAGCGTTACTACTATTACGCCCATCTGAGGCAGAATTATCCCTATGCGGAGGGCCTGGAGGAGGGCAGTATTGTCACGGCCGGGGATGTGATCGGATATATGGGGCACACAGGGTACAGTACCAAGGAAAATGTGAATAATATCGAGATTACGCACCTGCACTGGGGGCTGCAGCTGATTTTTGACGAGTCCCAGAAGGAAGGGAACAATGAGATTTGGATTGATGTGTATCCGCTGACGCGGTTTTTGGCGAAGCACACCCAGGCGGCGGTGAAGGTGGAGGGGACCAAGGAATGGGTACGGACCAATGGGATCAAGGATCCGGCGGTGGAGGAGTATGGGGCGAGGCAGGAGGAGAGAGAAGAATAAAACAAATAAGTTTTATAGAAAAGGTACAATAATAAAAGTAAGAGGAAGTCTGGAGGAAAAGAGTACTTAGATTTAAAAGTGATAAAGTGTATGTTTTAAGGGTGCTTCCCGCCGTATTTTCTGCGGTCATCAAAGCGGATAATAAGGCGGGAAGCTGCTTTGGTATATAAGTAGATAAAAATATTCGGCTTCGAAACCTGGTCGAGGGAGATGCTTATCGCAAATACGGCCATCATATATTTGTCATATTTTGCATTGAAATAACGAGTGCCTGCGTATATAATAAGATAAAGGATTAATACTGAAATGTGGGAGAGACAGAATATTGATATAGACCTGAACATATAACAAGTCATAAAAATAAGTGATGGTTAGTAGTATAGAAAAGGGTTTAGAAAAATATGAAATATGCAATTGACAGATATGTGATAGGCTCAGAGAAAGAAGTCAGTGCAGATTTATTTTATGGTAAGTATATTTCACGAAGACACGGTAGGTTTCTATGCCCTGAATGCGGCGAGCCTGTGTATTGGTGTTCCAGAGGAGGCTCGCAGCCGGACAAGTTTTCTCACTATAACAAGACAGAATTGAGCCCGGAATGTGAAAAGCGGGTAGATGGAAGTTTGAAACTGAATCTGTATGAGCGGGTTGGATTACCGGTCTATCTTACAGTCAGGGCAGGCAACCGGTTTTGCCTGAACATAGGATTTCCGGTACTGGGCGAAAAAATGCTTTTAAGAGCAGCCCGACAGGGGGTTAAGGTTTGCGTGGCAGGGGCGGAGACTCAAAAGACAATCTCTGTGGATGCGGGTCATTTTTTGGAGGACAATGTTACATTGGTTCCTGTCAATTTTGTTCCCCCAACGGGAAAAAATTTTGCTGTGACAATATTTCCCCAGGAAAAAACGTGGGAAATCCGAAAAAGCTGGTCTGATCATGCGGACGGCTTTTACTGTGGAGGTGCGATTTTTACATATGGTGAGACGGAAGGCAAAAAAATCAGAAAGGGAGATGCTGTTTCACCAGACCGGCAATATTATGTAGTTGCCAGGTATTTCAGGCCTCCCAAGGAGATTCAGTGGAAAGCGCTTGGAACCATATCTTTGAGCAAAGAGGTTTATCAGGTTTATTTAGTTACAATTTGTGTTTCCACAGAAAATATAAGCAGATATAGATATGTGGAAAATTATTTACAAAAGGAGTTTGGTGTGCGACTGTTGCAGACGCTGCCGGAATTGATTCCTTTATGGCCGCCGGTGACAGAGCAGGGCGTAAGGATTCCTGTTTCGGGTCGTGCGAAAATGTTCTGTGCGGTGTCCAGTGGAAATGATGTTCCCAATGTATATAGATATGACGGAACGGACGTTTTGCCGATGACTATAAAGAGAGAAGAAAGCGGTTCTTATACAGTAGTTTTTCCTGTGGATTCACAGGAAATGCTATTATCAGTGGACAGAAAATATGCGGGGAGAGAGGTCTCATTTCAAGCTAAAGAGATTGCCCGCTCCGGGTTTGTGTATGTTTCTTTCTTAGAAGATACAAGGGGGGATCTGATAGAGTGGGAAGATTTGACAAGGCAAGTCCTTTCCGCTCCTTTTTTCTTAAATGTAAATGCGAGAATGGAGTTGTATATTGGCTATCGAGATAAAATTTTCCGGCATGTGGCGGTACATGAACGACGGGTAGCTGTTACAGAACAGCGCAATTCACAAGAAATGTACTTTGTGGCGGAAGATGGTGTTTTCTTTCATATCGGGGTAAAAAACAAAGAAGAAGCAACGAATTTGCAGTCACTGTTGACAGTGGACAGGGTCAGAGAGGGCCACGGCGGTGAATGGGTTCCTCTTCCTTATTGGGTAAAATATTTGTTGCTGGAATGCGAGAGAATGGGGCAGGAAGAGCTGGTAAGGGAAGTCGGGAAACGAATTGTAAAAGGGAGAATATCAGTTGGCCTTTTGAAGGTATTACACGACTTCTATTGCAGGCAGAAAGGATTTTACAGATGAGACAGGCAGAGAATAAGGAAAGTGCATTATATGGGAATGGCGAGACGGAGGATAATCATATTGGAAAAGTGCAAAATGCAGGTGACATACAGCAGACTCCCGCAAAGAAGAGTGAAATAACCGCCGCCGATCTTTCGGTTCAGGATATAGAATATATTTGCGGACAGATTACACCAAAGGCAATACGGACATATTTTCAACAGTATCCCCAGGAGTTCGCTAAAATCCGCCCGGGCATCCGGGCCGCATCTTTGCCGGACGATATGACGATACAGCTTGTCACCAAAAATATTTCCAAAAGATTTGTCTCGTCCTTTATTAATAAGTATCTCAGTGCCTGGAAAAAGGAAATTAAAGAATATCAGTATATGTTGGAAAGGAAAGGGGAATCTCCTCAAAAAGCGCAGTTGATGACGATTGCGCATAGCGTGTTTGAGGGGAATGTGCCGCTCTTTTTCAGAGTGACAGGAAATCTCTGTTCAGAGGGATATGTGGAACTGACGGAAGAGGCAATTCTGCTTTTAAAAGAATTGCAAGAGCAGAAAGAGAGATTAACCGAGGGCGTGGAAAGTAAGGGGGAAGACAGCGCAAGGAACCTTGAAATCGGGCAGATGCAGGAAAAAATCAGGCATTTAACTGAGCATACAGCCAAACTCGGGCAGGAACTGGAGACGGAGAGGAAAGCGCAAGTTGAAGCGCAAAACGCAATATCCGGGTTATCGGAGAAAAACGGCGCACTTGAAAGTGAGTTGACGACAGTAAAGGGACGGCTCAGGGATGCAGAGGATAAAGCGGACAGGTCGCAGGCGGAGCTGGAGAAAATGCATAAGCTGTTAAAGTATGCGGATGAGGACATGATGGAGGAGCAGAGTGAAGAATTTCCGCATGTTTCGATCGGTCAGGTGTGGACTGATACTAATGGGAAAAGATGGTGCAGAAGGTTTGCGGATATAGAAGACAGGAAAGTCAGACGGTTTATCAGAAATGAGGAAGAACCGCCTTATTTTGGTAATCGGGACAAGCTGCCGGTGTTTGATGGGCCTGATATGGAGGGCTTTCTGGGAGTATGGAATTGGAAGGCCGTTGAGAACTATAAGGATTCAAATAGAGATTATGTCAAGACGCAGTACAACAGCAGCATAAAATACATAGAAGTTGTGGAGCTGGCGGAGTGCCATAGTTGTGAAGATGTTTCGAAATATTTGGAAAGTAATACCTTTTCCGGTATTGCAGGGAGTAAAATTCTTTTTGGATATCGCACGACAGAGAGGGAAATGAATGGTTTGCTCTGTGGGACAAGGGAACTTGAGGTTTGTGATGGGTGCGTCCGACTGAAGAAAGAGGTATGTGTATTGCCGCAATATCAAATTGATATTGGAGATGTATTAGATATTGTGGGGAAGAAAATCTACAGACATCTCAATATGGGTATTCCGCAGAGTATTTTTCAGATCAAGAGTCCTATGGAGGTTGTAAAAAATATTGTCATAAAACGTGCTACCAGTACCAGATTGCGGCAAAGCGGCCTCAGTGTAAAGGAGACACAGCACTGTCAGACTTTTTTGAGAGAAATGCCGGAAGAAACGGTATATCAGGAAATTATGGATGCTTATGGATGCACGGAGGCAGAAGCCCAGGGATATCTGTACGCCTTTATTGAACAGGCGGATTCCTATCTGACGGAGAGCGATCTGGATATGGAAACGCTGGGGGCGGCGGTGGAACGGAACGAGGGGCTCGTGAAAAAGTGTAAGGGATTGCTCTTGGAAGACTGGGAGAGGGAAAATGCCGGGCAAATTCGTATGGCGCAGACAGAATTGGAGGAATTGCAAGACGCTGTCAGCAAAGAAAAGGATATTTACGCATCCTGTAAAGAGCAGCATGGCAGAGTGCGGGAGGAACTGGAAAGGTTCCAGGAAGAGATTGTAAGACAGGAGAAGCTGGCACAGGAGGTAGAAGAGAAGATAGCGGCCCGCATTTTGGCGGCGCGGAAGGATGCGGCGGATTTTATTTCAGAGATGGCTTTTGCCATACCGGTTCATTTGAGGGGAAAGGAAGCGCAGGCAGAAGGGGGCTTTGACAGGATATCGGTTACTTATAGGAAAAGAGAATATCTGTGGGGGGATGACATCACGGATATGGATTCTTTTGTGGAAGAACTGGCGGATAATTTATACAATATGGGGTATGAGGAGGGTATTGCCGATCAGATGTCGCAGATGCTTTGCTTTGCGATTTGCAGTAAAATTCCCGTGGTGTGCGGCGATCATGCGGAGAAGATAGGGGATTGCGTGGCGGCCATGTTTGGGGAAGAGGGGGTATGCGAGCTTACCTTATCGATTGGGGAGCCCTGTTGTAAATCCATGTGTGATTTTATCAGTCAGGAGGTACTCTGTGCAGAGCGGGTATTTGTGATAAATGGTGTTTTTGACGGATTCAGTCTGAATGCTTTTCAGGAAATCAGGCAGCGCTCGGAGGAATGGGGGCACAGGGCTATTATCATTTTTTCTTTAAGCGGCGTGAATGTGGAAATGGTTCCTGGCTATGTGTGGAATCGGGTTTTGTTTATGGACGGCGATGTGGGGATTGCGGACTTTGACAGGGGGACATTGCGGGCGTTCCACTCGTCCATGGAGTTTACCTGCACATATGACGAGGAGGACTTTCGCAAAAAGCGCAGGCTGCTAAAGAAGTTTTATGGAATGATTGACAATACGGCGATCTTGTATTACGCAAAATATCTGGCCGTCACAGGCGGGACGATAGAGCCGGATGAGCTGCTGCTGCAGCAGATTTTGTTGTGTGCGAAAGCCGCCGGTAAAGGGGAGAAGTTTTTGGAAATTCTCTCATCCATGGAATTTGACATGGAATCGGATCGATATCTCGCAAAATATCTGTGAGGGGGATGACGGATGGATGGTGAAATCCTGCAGGCAATGGCTGCTGATTTGGGAATGGACAGATATATAGCTGAATCCGAGGCACAGTACTGCAACAGAGTTTTGTATTCGGCAATGGCCTGCTGGATAAAGGCGGCCGCACTGGATCAGCCTCTCGCCCCTGTGCAGGAGGAGGCGCAGGGTGTAAGCAGGAGGCATATTTTGTGTAAGTGTACTTCTGTTTTGAATGAGATGCTGAAAAGGTTTCCGGAATCTGCGCCATGGTTTGAAGCGGCATCGGATATGGACACGCCAGTTTCAATACTGCTTTGCAGATTAATCCGGCATGGCGATTTGTTACAGGTTGGATTTGGAACCAACCTGGTTCTTGCGGAAAGTAACAGGACTGCGCTGGCGACCGGAGTGGAGTGCATAAAGGGGGAGCCGCTTTTGCGGGGGACGCGGTATTCGGGCATAGCGATGATGCAGAGGACGGGAGAGGATATTGTGCCGGGTTCCAGAGCGGATGAAGATGTCACCACATGGTTTAGGGAGTATATCCGATGCGCATGGTGGAAAATGGCGGGTACGGAGGAGGATATACAGTATTTTAACGCGCGTGGAAAATCAGGGAACAATTATTCCCGCTGGCAGTCGGAACGGCCTGCGGCAGTGGAGGGGATATGGCTGGCGCGCCGCAGTGTTTTTCAGGGCGGATATGAGTATTTTCTTCTCAGGCAGGGGGATTATTTAATGAAACACCGAATCGACCCGTTCCTGCAGAAAATGGGGGAACACAGACGGTTTATGATGGCCATGAGACGTATGGTGCGTAATCCCGCGTTGGTGCGGGTATGTCGGCATCGGGATCATATTTCCGTGAAATTGAATGTCCGTCTGCCCCAGAGGGAAAATTCGCTGTTGGAGACTTATGCGTGGCCCCGGGGGTCTCTGACAGACTGGTTGGAGTGGGATATGGACAATTGCGCATGGGGGGGTGTGGAGCCGCAATTATGCGCGCTGGGGCTGGTACTGACAGAGGAGGGGGAGAGCCATGGATCAATATGGGGTGAAAAGCACATATGACGCGATTACAAACAGGCTGTTGGATTATATCAACACGGAATATCTCGGCAAAAACGATGTGCTGCGCAGGGCCTGTGAGAAGGAATTGCAGAGCGTGGGGACGGTGTTCCAGGAACCTTACATAGGGGCGAATCCGGCATATTTGGAGGTGGAAGACGGACTTCGTCAGGCTGATCTTGCAGAGGATGTCAAAAATATTCTGCTTAATATGGCGGAGAGGAAGTTAGGGGTGTTTAGGAATCCATATAAGCATCAGTTGGAGGCTTTGGAGGCATTTTATCAGGGACGGGATCTTTTTGTGGCCACCGGTACAGGCTCCGGAAAGACGGAATGTTTTATGTGGCCCATGGTGAGTAAGCTGGTACTGGAACAGATGCATTCCCCCGAAACATGGGAGATCCGCGGGGTGCGGGCCATTATGTTGTATCCGATGAACGCATTGGTATCGGATCAGCTTGGGAGACTTCGCCGGATGATCGGCAATGAGGAAAACGGCTTTCATAGCCTGTTGAATGAGATGGTTCCGGGAAGGCGGGTTCCGCAGTTTGGAATGTATACCGGACGTACTCCGTATTTCGGCAGGGCGGAGGAGGCGCAGAATCGGGAACTGGCGGATACGATAGAGAAGGATATTCTCGGACAGTCAAAGGAGGTGAAAGAAAAACTTCGGGAGCTTGGGAAATATCCCTCTAAAAAGGATCTGGCGGCTTTTGTTCAGCGTCTGCGCAAACAGGAGAATGACCTGACAGATCCCATGGACGCGGAACTGATAACCCGTCATGAGATGCATCAATATTGTCCGGATATATTGATAACGAACTATTCCATGCTGGAATATATGCTGATGCGGCCCATTGAAAAAGAAATCTGGAAGAAAACCAGGAGCTGGCTTGACAGCGATCCGAGCCATAAGCTGTTGTTTGTGATTGACGAGGCTCATATGTATCATGGCTCGTCCGGCGGAGAGGTTGCGCTGCTGGTGCGCAGATTGTTATATAAGCTGGGAATCAGACGTAGCCAGATTCAGTTTATCCTCACCAGTGCCAGTGTTCCGCCGGGGAAGGAGAAGGAAGAGGAAATCCGTCAATTTGCCTGTGATTTGAGCGCGCAGCGGGTTGACGAGAATAAGTTTATTTTGATTAGGGGAACAGAGGAGGAAATCCGGGAAAAGGGCGGAGAGTTTGATCCGGAGGTTTTGGTGGATTATGATATGGACGCGTTGCAACAGGAGTGGAGCCGACGGTATCCGGCAATTCTGGATTTTGCCAGACGGGTGGGCTTTCCTATATCCTTTGATGCAAAAGAGGAAAAAACGGTGGAAATCTTGCTGTATGATTGTCTGCGCAGGTGCGCCCCTATGCTGCGTATTATGGAGCACACCAGGGGACACGCGGTCAGTTTCCAGGAGCTGGTGAAACGGGCTTTTCCCCAGGGGCAACCGGCTGCGGCGGAGAAAGCCACCAGCGTATTGCTGGCCATAGCTCCGCTGGCCAGAAACGCAGAGGGGAAAGTTTTGTATCCCGCCAGGCTGCATATGCTGTTTCGTGGATTGCAGGGGATTTATGCATGCTCCAATCCGGGCTGTCCCCAGAAAAGTCATGAGAGCTCGGAGCTGGGATTGGGGCGGATTTATCTGCGAAAGCCCGGTACCCGTTGTAAATGCGGCGGGATGATTTATGAACTGTTGAATGAGAGATCCTGCGGCGCGCTGTTTCTGCGTGGTTTTATGGATGTTTCGGAAGGACAGAATCCCTTTGTCTGGAATGAGCCGGGGATTCAGTTTACGGACAACCTGAAAGAAGTGCATTTTTATCTGATTCCCCGGGACGGGAGTTTTAAACCCACAAAGAATATGTATACGGCGTATCTGAATGCGCTGACAGGGCATTTGGACATATATTCTGGAGAAGAGGATGTGGGGGAGTGCTGTATCCGCGTGGCATATTCGGAGATGAAAGTCAAGGGAAAGCCGGAGCTGTTGACATTCGGAACCTGCCCCAAATGTGATAAGTTGCGTTTTGAGGCAACGGATTTTGTGATTAAGGGAAATGAGCCCTTTTTCAATTTGGTGTCGGAGCAGTTTTATATACAGCCCCCTGTCCCTGAATACAGGGGAAAAGCCAATGAGGGGCGAAAGGTCTTGCTGTTTTCGGACAGTCGGCAGCGTGCTGCCGTTCTGGCGAAGGACTTAACCCGAGCGGCGGACGAGTGGGCTATGAAAAAGGCTTTGACGGTTGCCGCTGCCGAACTGCAGGACTGGGCAAAACAGAATGGAAAAGAACCAACGCTGAATATTTTATATGCTGTTTTTCTGAAAGTAGCCTATCAGAATGGACTCCGGTTTTTCTATGGTAATAATGAAGAAGAATTGCTGGAGGCCTTAGAGAAGATGGGGGAAATGTATGAAAAGAAGGGAGATAAGATCAAATATGCCAGCGTCATAAAAAGGCATTTTGACCATATACCGGATCAATATTACGAGCATTTGCTGCGGCAGCTGTGCAGCAATTTTCGTTCATTGACAGATGCGGGTTTATGCTGGGTTGAACCGTGTAAATCGGATGAGGATGATGAAACCTTTGAAGAAATAGAAGAAGATCTGGAAGAGGCCGGGATTGAGATGTCGCTGGAGGAGTTCAGGGTGTTGTTCGCCGCCTGGGCCATGGAAATCATGACTTCACAGTATGCTGTTGGCCCTAAAATTGACGATGACGTGAGAAAAAATATTACCATGTATCCCCGGCTGGGAATTGAGGATGCCGATAAGCTGCCGCCGAGAATTAAGAAGATGTTGGAGGCACATGGATTCTCCAAGGCGCAGATTGGTGTAATTACTGGCATATTGGGGAGATATCTTGCACAGGGCGTTCATACCTCTTCCAAATACCTCAATATGAATATGATTACACTGCGTTTTGGGGAGGATCATGAATGGTATAAATGTCCTCAGTGCAGCGGTGTGTTCCCCTTTACTTTATGGGGAAGGTGTGCGCACTGCGGGAAAGGGATTCCCAGAATAATGGAGAGGGAGGATTTTAAAGGGATCAATTTCTGGAGGGCTCCTGTTCTGGGAGCGGTACACGGCGATCCTCAGGCACAGATGACACGTATCAATACAGAGGAGCACACGGCCCAGCTTTCCTATAAAGATCAGCGTCATAAAACCTGGTCCACGACGGAAGATTTTGAGATGCGATTTCAGAATGTCCATGTGGACAATGATCGTCCGGTAGATATATTGAGCTGCACTACGACTATGGAGGTCGGGATTGATATCGGGTCATTGACGGCGGTGGGGCTGAGAAATATTCCGCCCAGGCGGGAAAACTATCAGCAGCGTGCAGGCCGTGCGGGCAGACGGAGCGCCGCGATCTCCACAATTGTTACCTATACGGACAACAGGCCCCATGACAGCTATTATTTTCACAATCCTGAAAAGATTATTTCTGGTATTCCCCGAACCCCTTGGATAGATGTCAGCAATAAAAAATTGGCGTACAGGCACCTGAATATTATCTGTGCCACGGAGTTTTTTGACCGGATGGGGACAGGCGCTGACGAAGAGAGTGTATGCGGCTTTTTCCAGGAGGACTATGATAATTTCAAAGATTTTATCGGGGGGAAAATGGAACGGGATTTCGATCTGGAAACGCTGATTCCGGAGGGGGTGGCTTTCAATATTGAAGAATATAAAAAAGATATTTTGAGACAGATGGAGCATCTGAAAAAGAGTGTGGAGGAGTTCCCGGAGGAATACCGGGAAGAGGACGGAGCGGAGAAAAGCGTACTGTATGCTTTTCTGGAGAGGGGAATTTTCCCGACCTATTCTTTCCCCAAAGATGTTGTGGGTTTTTATGTGGAAAAGGAGAGGGGCAAAAAGATTGATCAGAAACCGGAGCGCGCTTTGGACATTGCGATCAGTGAATATGCGCCCGGACGGTTGGTGGTGATCAATAAGGTCACCTACAAATCCGGCGGGATTTACAGTTTTCATTCCAAATTCCGTCCGGAGGGGCAGGAACATTCGGCCCGGCCTTATTTTGAGGGCAAGAGTAGGGAGTATTTTAAGGATTTGTATTACTGTAATGATGCCGCCTGTAGTTGGATGGGGCTGGAGATGCAGAGTAAATGCCCGTTTTGCGGGAAAGAGACAATCCGGTATCGGAAGATGTTAAAGCCCTGGGGATTTGCGCCGGTCAATGGAATAAAAACCAGGGAAGCGGAAGCCGAGGCGGAAATGACTTATGCGGAAGAGCCGTGTTATTCCATTACGCCAAAGGAAAATGAGATGAGGACGGTGGCTGGTTTTGCTAATCTGCGATATTCCAAAAGGGCGGATGATCCGTTGATTATTCTGAACAGGGGGCCGAAGGCTGCTGGGTTTATGGTATGTAAGGACTGCGGGGCGGCGGTTCCGGGGGATGACGAGGCGTCACTGCGGAAGATCGGCAAGCCGTATCGTCATCAATATGCAGATCATAATTGCCGACATCCGGCGGGCAGTGTCGTGAATACTTATCTGGGCAATCAATTCAGAACGGATATGGTGGTGTATGAGATTACGCTTGATGCAAGACAGGTCGATGTCAGTCCCTACGGTTTTTGGCTACGGAGGGCTGGCCAGACCTTGGCGGAGGCTATGACTCTGGCCGGAGGCCGGCTACTGGATATCGAATTCAATGAAATCAAAAGCGGATATCGGCTACGGTATTCGGAGGACGGCTTGAAAGCGTATGTGGATGTATTTCTGTTTGATAGCCTTTCCAGCGGAGCGGGGTATTGTTCCGCATTGGCGGAAAGAACCGGGGAGCTGATGGGAGAGACAGGGAAGGTTCTGGAAAGCTGTCCCACAGGGTGCGACAGTGCCTGTCACGAGTGTCTGATGCATTACTGGAATCAACGGGCTCATGGACTGTTGGATCGGTTTGCGGCGCTGGAGCTGTTGAAGTGGTGTGAAAGTTCGAAATTGCCGCCTGCGTTGTCCTATGATCGGCAGGAAGAACTGTTGGAGCCCTTAAACGCAATGGGGGCGGAATATAAGATTGTCGGTGACGGAATATGCCATTATGTCAAGATGCAGGGGCGGGCAAGCAGGGTGGTGGTTTATCCGGCTATGTGGAGTGAAAGCAGCAATTTATTGCCGGAGGGGGTAATTGCCCTTGCGGATAAGTTGTTGAAATACGCGTTGCCGAAAGCAGATGAGATGATCCGGGCGAAAATAAAGTGAATAAAAGATTTGAAATGCTTTGTATGGCTGTTGATTCGATGAAATATATGGGAGCATGGAGATTCTCGAATATATAAAAATGATAAACATGCGATTTCAGAAAAACACAAAGTATACCCTGTACAATTCAATAGACGCTGCTAAGAAAATGTGTTAAGATTTTTACATACAGGAAATCATCATGTTGGGAGGACACCTATGGCAAGAATAGTTGGCATCGGACATCAGGATTTCGAGGCAGTCATAACAAAAGGTATTTTTTATATAGATAAAACCTCTTTCATAAAAGAATGGTGGGAAAATGAGGACAGTGTGACGCTGATTGCCCGGCCACGGCGTTTTGGCAAGACGCTGAATATGAGCATGGTGGAGAAGTTCTTCTCCATGAACTATGCAGGGAGGGGGAGACTGTTTGAAGGCCTTGCCATCTGGAAGGAGGAGGGTTACAGGCTTCTCCAGGGAACATACCCGGTCATCAGCTTTTCTTTTGCCAAAGTGAAAGCAGGCACGTTTCCTGATACAAGAAGACAGATCTGCCAGATAATCACTGAACTGTATAATAAGCACGATTTTTTATTGGAGAGTGATTGCCTGAATGAAAAAGAAAAGGATGATTTCCGCCAGATATCTGCAGACATGGAAAATTATCTGGCGGCAGGCTCCCTTAATGCCCTGTCCAGTTATCTGCTGCGCTATTATGGCAAAAAGGTCATTATTCTGCTGGATGAGTATGACACGCCCATGCAGGAGGCTTATGTGCATGGCTATTGGGATGAAATAGTGGAATTTATGCGCAATTTGTTCAATGCCACATTCAAGACGAATCCATACCTTGACCGGGCAATCATGACAGGTATTACAAGAGTCAGCAAAGAATCCATATTTTCAGACCTGAACAATCTGACCGTAGTGACATCTACGTCTGAACAATATGTGGATAGTTTTGGTTTTACGGAAAAAGAAGTGTTTGCGGCATTGGCTGAGTATGGGATGGCGGACAGGCAGGAAGAAGTGAAGAAGTGGTATGATGGCTTTACCTTTGGGAAAAAGAGGGATATTTATAATCCGTGGTCTATTTTAAATTATTTAAAGGCAGGAAAATTAAGTACCTACTGGGCAAATACTAGCGCCAACAGTCTTGTAGGGAAGCTGATTCAAGAAGGCAGCCGGCAGGTAAAGCAGGACTTTGAAAGCCTGATGCAGGGTGAAGCGATCCGGATGGAGATAGACGAACAGATTGTATACAATCAGCTGAAATGGAAAAAGAATGCCATCTGGAGCCTTCTGCTGGCCAGTGGGTATCTGAAAGTGGAGGAGACGGAGTTTTTCGAGGAGACTGGGAGGTGTTATTACACCCTGGCATTGACGAACAAGGAAGTCCGCTTCATGTTTGAAAACATGGTACGGGACTGGTTTGCAGAGGACGACAGCAGTTATAACGATTTTATTAGGGCGCTGCTTTTGGATGATATCAAGGCGATGAATGTCTATATGAACAGGGTGGCTCTGCAGAGTTTCAGCTATTTCGATGTTGGGAGCAGACCGTCCGGGGAGGAACCGGAACGTTTTTATCATGGGTTTGTGTTGGGGCTGATGGTGGAACTGGCGGACAGGTATGCGCTGACATCCAACCGGGAGAGTGGGTTTGGAAGGTATGATGTGATGCTGGAGCCCAGACAGTATAAGGATGGGATCCCGGTGGAGGATGCAATTATTATCGAATTCAAGGTGCAGGATTCGGATGAGAAGAACCTGGCGGATACTGTGACAGCTGCGCTGAAGCAGATTGACCGCATGCAGTATGCGGCATTCCTGGAAGCAAAGGGGATTCCTGCGGAGAGAATACGGAAGTATGGGTTTGCCTTCCGGGGGAAGGAAGTGCTGATAGGAGCCTGAGGAGAGCGATTCTTGGACGGACTGATAGAGTGGGTGGAGGTGCATGCGGAGGACAGAGTTGAAATAAGGTGGAAAATAAAGGATTTTGTAGAAGAACAGTGGGTTCCGGTAAAGATGTTACGGAATTGTTAAAAAAATTTAGTCTGTTCTTGACACAACCCTATATGGGAGGGGAGAATTATTTTCAATTCTCGGAGGAAATGAATATGTTGATAGACCTTAGGGGTTTATGGACCTAATAACGCCGGAAAAAACTGTCTGGTAAAATGTATTTGCAGTGCAAGAAATGTTTTGTTGAACCGTGAGCCAAAGCTGATGGAGAATATTTTTCAATAATGAATTGAATATGAGGGCGCAATTGATTTTTACGATTCAAGATATAAATCTGATGGACTGTAAGGAAATGTTTCGTAAAGAGCAGATTTGGTTTGTCCATAAAGATGAGAATGGTGTCTATGTCTATTCTTTGGGAGATTTTACAGCCCAGCAGGGTGTAAGAGATACCACAGATATTATGGAGAAATATAGGAGGGGGGCGCTGGGAGCCCTGCCAGATCCGGAATTGATAGGTTCGCTGCTTGATATGAAAGGAGGAGTGATCTCGGAAACTTCATACACAATAGAAACAATTTAAGCTAATGCGGAGACCTGGGGTGCGGCAGATAATTAGCAAAGGGTGATGTAATAAAGCATTTTTTATAAAAACGGATATGGGAATAAGACCTTCCTTATTTGGAAGTTCTGAAAGGCATGCTTGAGGGAAAACTATATTGTCAGTCCTGGGATACCTGTTTCTGTTTGTACCGTGCATCGAGATGGATGCAGATGCCGATTATGGTCGTAAGAAAGGAATAATGTTCTCTCCGGTGAACTCTGATTCGCTGGAGCGTGTAATCGTTGAGGATTCGGTTGTTGATTCTTTCTGTTACGGTACATTGTTTATAGATATTTTTATAAGCATCAGTTCCCACTGGAAACTTCCGTAAATAGGCGGATGTTCCATTCTGGTTTTGTCTTCGCGACCGCACCATATTTGAAACTGAAGCAGTCGTGGGGACGCTATGACAAGGAATTAGTTCTTGAGAATGGTGGAACAGAATGGAATCTGAATATTCCAGCTGAGCCGTTTTTAGTCTATATCCTAGGAAAGTATGCGGAATGTGCAATTGGCAGATTTTCTGTATGATTTTGGGATTTGTCGCTGATAACTGCATTAGATATCGAGGGGAATAGGGTACCTGATCATATACAAACAGAACAAGGGAGAGTATGCATTATGATGAAAGATAGCATGGAATTATTAACACAATTTTTAGATGCTTCCGAAATATCATATTCTTATGAGTATAAAAAAATTTTTTCCAATCCGGACAATGTAGAAGATATTATGGAATATGTATCATTTACAAATGAGGAATGGAAAAAGGCGAAAGAAAAGAAAGAGAAGTACCTGAAAGAATTTGCGCACAAATTGAGTATTACAGGACTCCAAATCCCATTTTTACGGTCGGTAATTATATATATCAGTGATTGCTTGGCAAATAAAGCCTCCTTTGCTGATTATGAACATGCAATACGCTACAATTGTATTGCCGCTGCAGGGCTAAAGGATTTAGATGAGTTGAAGGTGTCGGAAAGAGAAGGTTTTTTTGAAAATCTTCTGACTGGAATCCATTATGCTGGAGAAATCGGACAGAAAGGATATGCTTACAGGGGGAGAGAAGAAATTAAAAGGTATACTTTTCTGCTGACAGGAGAGTTAGTCAAAGAGTTAGCAGAAAGGAATTTTGTAATAGATGCTGATTCTATAGTCAAAAGAAGCTTAAGGGACAATATGGTTTATTTTGTCTCTTGCAGTTGCATAACAGCAAAGGAGAAAGAAGAGTATAAAAAAATTGATGGACTGTTAGTGAAAAAATGTTATGCAAGTCTTGGGGTATTAGCGGATTCTCTGGAACGGGTATTTGAAGGGTTTGTATTGTCAAGTTTTACCGATAAGGATAGAGAAGAATGGCAGCAGATTATTGAACTTCAAGAGGAACACAAGAAGGACAGAGTCAGTGTGTGGGGGAAATTAGATGTGTGGAAATGCTCTATTCAATATAGGATTGTATATGAACAAAATGCCTTTTATAGAGTGAAACAAAAGGTGCTGAATCTTGAATATCGAATAGATTTGACGAATAATAAGGAAGTTTGGAGAGATATCAGCAAATCTAAGGAATTCTTGGTTTATTCAGGCGAGATAACACAGGGTGAGAGCGTGGATAAAGAAAAGAAAGTTCAGAATGTATTGACCTACCTTGCAGATTGGGCGCAGCGCAGCATTAGCGGCAGCATGGTGGCAGGGAAAGATTTAGAAGTCCAGTGTTTCTGGCATGATAAGGTTCCGGAAAGATATCTTGAGGAGAATATTGTAAGGGTAAAAGGATGTCCTTGTATAAAGCATGGAAAAGAGGATAATAAGCATATTTTCACAATAGATCCGCCTGAGAAAGAGGTGAATCAGAACCAGTATTGGATAAACAATGCTGATAATGAGACAATTAAGAGCATAAATATTCTTCTTGGCAGGAATGGATCCGGAAAAACTTCAACGATGATGATGTTGCGTTATGATGGTGTGGAGACAAACGCAAAGGAAGCACTGACTAAGTTTTTTATTGTCTACAAAAGGGGAGAGAATTATTTCTATTCCACAAATTTGGAGGATGAAGAATATGACTTAAGGGGAGATGTGTTGGAAAAGGGGAAACAGGATATCAGTAAGTATAGAGGGCAGAAAAACAAGGTAATTTACTATTCCAATGTTTTGTGCCCTTATGAGGAAAGAATGGAACTTATGGCATCAAATACCATTGATATATCCAGTCAGTATATACGTGATATAGAGATCGGAGGATTGTCCAGAAATGAAATGATACATACAAATGGAATAAATGACAGGGATAGAGGATTTAGACTAAAGCATAAACAAGATTATAATCAGGATGTCCTCAGGCAGCTTTACTTTTTATATGATACAGATAATAATAGAAAGGAAAGCTGGATGCCTGATTATGTGAAAAGATTTGTTTTCATGCGCTGTGATCTTGATGCGATAGAAGCAGAGAATAAGATAGATAAGTATTTAGCAAATAATGAGCTTAAAAAGAACCTTACCGGATTTTGGGAATATCGGGAGTGGGTAGTGTACTATCATGATAAAAATGAACTGAAGAAGATAATTGATATCTGTGAAAAAATAATCAAGGATGAAGAGATATTGTATTTTGAGGTCTGTCTTCCGCAAATGTCTTCAGGAGAAAAAGCACGTATTACCCTATTCAGTCGGCTTCATGCATGGGTCAGCAAGATGACATTTTCTGATTTCAGACAGAATAATGTGCTGCTTCTGGACGAATTGGAGGCATATATGCACCCGGAATGGCAAAGATGCTTAATATATGATTTAATCAGTTTTTTTGAATGGGAACATAGTATAGAGCATCCCGTGAAAGTGCAGCTGTTTATTTCCTCTAATTCCCCATTCCTGATTTCAGATGTGGATGTGGATGAAATCACTGTAATGAGTAAGGACATAGAAGTGGCGGAGAAAACTTTTGCGCAGAATATCCATGTGATTTTAAAGGATTCTTTTTTTTACCAAAATGGGTCCATGGGAAAATATGCAAAGCAGAAAGTAGATGGTGTTTATAAAATTCTGGCTGAGCGTTTGAAAAATAAAGATATTTCAGTGTTCGAACGGAATGTGCAAGAAGCAAAGGAGTGCAACAATATTATCGAGAAGATTGGGGAACCACTAATATACAAAGATTTACGGGAAATGTATGAGGAAGCTTTTGGCAAAGAAGAAAAAAATATAGAGTCACAGAAACTGCTCAGAGAAATGTCGAATGAGGAGTTGATGCGACAGATGAGAGCTGCTCAGGAAGAACTGGAACGTAGGAGAAAATAAATGTATATCATTCCAAAAGAAAAAATTAGAAAGATAGAATCAGAGGTAAAACCAGATTATTTGAAAAATGTAAATAAACTAGTGTAGTGACTGATATATATTTAGTCAAATAATTATTCCATATAATGCC
>ERZ778518.75-NODE-75-length-96171-cov-13.413001_pt1 | contig 96171 bp, 99 predicted proteins | sample MGYA00510340_ERZ778518 | MGnify/ENA primary metagenome ERZ778518 (study PRJEB29527, sample SAMN07138967) | mouse gut metagenome | material: feces | host: mouse | place: China:Nanjing | collected 2016-01-25 ...
GACAGGTGAACAGCGAACTGCTCGGTTCCGACGTGTTTCAGGAGGCGGACATCACAGGCGCGGTGGAGTCTTTTGTCAAATACAGCTATCTGGTGAAAGATGCGGCGGATATTCCGCAGATTTTTAAGGAGGCTTTCCATCTGGCATCCACGGGGCGCAAAGGTCCCGTGCTGATCGACGTTCCCATTGATATCCAGAATGCGCCCGTCGGAAAATTCAAATATCCCGACGAGGTCAATATGCGAACATACAAGCCCACGGTGAAGGGCAATATGGCGCAGATTAAAAAGGTGATCAAAGAACTGGCAAAGGCAAAACGTCCCCTGATCTGTGCGGGCGGCGGTGTGCTCTTAAGTCAGGCGGAAGAGGCGCTCCGGGCATTCTCGGAAAAATACCGCATTCCCGTGGTTTCCACCATGATGGGAATCGGCGCCATGCCCACCGAGCATCCCATGTATTACGGTATGGTGGGCAATAACGGCAAACCTTTTGCCAACCGTGCCATGAACGAGTCGGACCTGCTTCTTATGGTGGGCGCGCGTGTTGCCGACCGGGCGGTGAACCAGCCCGATGTGATCACGGAAAACAAAGTGCTTGTCCACATTGACGTGGACCCGGCGGAGATCGGGAAAAACGTAGGACCCGCCATTCCTCTGGTGGGGGATGCGAAGCATATCTTTGAGGACATCGAGACGCAGGAGTTTACCTGTGAGCATGAAGAGTGGATTCAGACGTTAAATACCTACCGGGATACCATGCAGCCGATCAGAAAGCCAAACCCGGACTATGTGGATCCGGCGGCGTTTATCACCATGCTTTCCCGGGAGATGGAGGAGAACGCGGTTTACGTGGCGGATGTGGGACAGAACCAGATCTGGTCCTGCGGTTATCACATTGTGAAAAAAGGACGGTTCCTTACGACCGGCGGCATGGGCACTATGGGATATTCGATTCCCGCGGCGATGGGCGCGAAACTGGCGGACAGAAGCCGTCAGGTGGTGGCTGTGTGCGGCGACGGCTCTTTCCAGATGTCCATGATGGAGCTGGCGACCATGCGGCAGTTTGACGTGCCCGTGAAGATCATTGTCCTGAAAAATAATTATCTCGGCATGGTGCGCGAATACCAGCACTACACCTACAAAGACAACTATTCCGTGGTAGATTTGTCGGGAAGCCCCGACCTTTCCAAGCTCTCGGAGGCGTTCGGACTTAAGTTTATGCGGCAGGAGACCATGGAGGGGGCGCAGGAGACCATCAGGGCATTTCTGGAGAAGGACGAGTCGGTGCTTCTGGAATGCCTGATCGACCCGATGGATCTGGTAAAAGCGTGAGAAGTAAATCTAAAGACGTCCCGCCATAGGACGGGACGACAGGAGGTACTATGTCTCGCGCAGGAGAATGCCAAAAAGAGGCATTCTCCGTATGATAGAATGTATTTATGGAGGATGAAATGAAAAAAATATATTCCGTATTGGTTGAAAACAGATCGGGTGTGCTGTGCAAGGTGGCTGGTCTGTTTTCAAGAAGATGTTTTAATATCGACTCTCTGGCAGTCGGGGAGACGGAGGATACCGCAGTTTCCCGCATGACCATTGTCAGCTCCGGGGATGAGCGCACCATCGAGCAGATCGAGAAACAGCTCAACAAAAAGATCGACGTGATCAAGGTGAAAACCTTTGACGAGCCGGCAAGCGTGAGCAGGGAGCTTATGCTGATGAAGGTGAAATACAACAAAAACAACAGGCGCGACATCATGGAGACGTGCGACATCATGCACGCCGATATCGTGGATATGTCCAAAAACATGCTGATCATCCAGATATGTGATGTGCCCGAGCGGATTAAACTTTTTATCAGCATGATGCAGGGAATCAGTATCGTGGAGATGGCACGCACGGGCACGCTGGCGCTGCAGAAGTGTCTGGAGGCGGATGAATAGGTTGACTTTTCGCCCTTAAGTTGCTACAATTATTGACAGTGTTTAACGTGAAAAGTGCGCTGACGGGAGTCGGAAGGAAGGGTGCTTGTATGCAGAAAAAGGTTTTTCAGTTGTTGGTTGACAATACATCTGGTGTTCTGAGCCGTATTGCAGGGCTGTTTTCCAGACGCGGTTACAATATTGACAGCATTACCGCGGGCATGACGGCGGATCCGCGCTATACCCGCATTACGATCGTAACTTCCGGGGATGACGAGATCCTTGAGCAGATCGAGAAGCAGGTGGCGAAGCTTGTGGATGTGCGGGATATCAAGGAGCTGAAGCCCGGGGAGAGCGTGTACCGTGAGCTGGCGCTGATCAAAGTGAGGGTCAACTCCGCCAGAGACCGTATGGACGTGCTTGCGGTGGCGAATGCCTACCGTGCGGACCCCGTGGACGTTTCCCCCGGCAGCATCACGATTGAACTGATCGGCGATCAGGAAAAGATTGACGCTTTTATCGCGGTTCTTGACGGCTATGAGATTCTGGAGCTGGCGCGCACCGGCATCGCGGGGTTAAGCCGCGGCATTGAGAACGTAACCTATCTATAAAAAATCGTCGCCAGACAGCGGCGATTCAAAGAATGCTACGCATTCTCCTTAAATGGTTCACGCCGTCGCGCGGTTTGCGTTGTCACATATTCAGTTAGCTCAAGGGGCAACCCTTTCAGTTATATGATATCAAGTTATACTACAAATTTATTTTTAGACGGAGGAAAGAAAAATGGCAAAAATTTTCTATCAGGAAGACTGTAATTTATCCCTTCTGGACGGCAAGACAATCGCGGTGATCGGATACGGCAGTCAGGGACATGCACATGCGCTGAATGCGAAGGAATCCGGCTGTCACGTAATTATCGGTCTCTACGAGGGTTCCAAGTCATGGGCGAAGGCTGAAGCACAGGGCTTCGAGGTATATACGGCGGCAGAAGCTGCCAAGAAGGCGGATATCATTATGATCCTCATCAACGATGAGCTGCAGGCGTCTATGTACAAGAAGGACATCGAGCCGAACCTTGAACCCGGCAATATGCTGATGTTTGCACACGGCTTCAACATTCATTTCGGCTGTATCGTACCGCCCAAGGATGTGGATGTGACCATGATCGCGCCGAAGGGTCCCGGCCACACCGTAAGAAGCGAGTATCAGGCTGGCAAGGGCGTTCCCTGTCTGGTGGCTGTTCATCAGGATGCTACCGGCAAGGCACAGGATATGGCTCTGGCTTATGCGCTGGCAATCGGCGGCGCGAGAGCAGGTGTTCTGGAGACCACGTTCCGCACCGAGACCGAGACAGACCTCTTCGGTGAGCAGGCAGTTCTGTGCGGCGGCGTATGCGCGCTGATGCAGGCAGGCTTCGAGACGCTCGTCGAGGCTGGATATGATCCGAGAAACGCGTACTTTGAGTGTATCCATGAGATGAAGCTGATCGTAGACCTGATCTACCAGTCCGGTTTTGCAGGCATGAGATATTCCATCTCCAACACCGCTGAGTACGGCGACTACATCACGGGTCCGAAGATCATCACCGAGGACACAAAGAAGGCAATGAAGAAGATTCTCTCCGACATTCAGGACGGTACTTTTGCGAAAGACTTCCTGCTTGACATGTCTTCCGCAGGCGGACAGGTACACTTCAAGGCGATGCGCAAGCTTGCTTCCGAGCATTCTTCTGAGGTTGTCGGCGAGGAGATCAGAAAGCTTTACAGTTGGAACGGCGAGGACAAGCTGATCAACAACTAAGCTGTTTCTGTATGCGCATGTGCCGGATGGCATGATATATGTGCGGTGAAAGGTTGAGAATAGGAAAAGCAGAGGCATTCCGCCGGTTCGTCCGGCAAGGGGTGCCTTTCTTCTTTTGGGATGCTGCTTAAATAGATATTTTGGTATTTTACAGGTTTTGTTTAGAATTTCTTAAGAACTGACAGCGGTTTCTGTTTAGAATCGTCGTTTATACTGGTAACCATAGAAAAGAGAAGTGAGTGAGGAGCGGACAATGGACTATCAAATTTTGATCGTGGAGGATGACAAGGACATCCGTGAGGGTATAGAAATCTATCTGAAAAATCAGGGCTATATCGTTTTTCAGGCGGCGGATGGCGTGGAGGGGCTTTCCGTGATCGAAAAGGAGACCATCCATCTGGCGATTGTGGATGTGATGATGCCCCGGATGGACGGGATCAATATGATGATGCGGGTGCGGGAGCTGGGGTATGAGTTCCCGGTAATCATGCTCTCCGCCAAATCGGAGGAAGTGGATAAGATCATGGGGTTAAATATGGGGGCGGACGACTATGTGACGAAACCCTTTACCACCATGGAACTTCTCGCCAGAGTCAATTCCCATTTACGGCGTTACAGCCGCTTTCTGGAAATGAAAGACGGAAAAAAGGCGGAGGACGAGGAGCGCGTCTACACAATCGGCGGACTGGAAGTGCACGAGGATACGGTCGAGGTGTTTCTGGACGGCAATCCCGTGAAACTGACGCCGACAGAGTTTAAAATCCTTCTGCTTTTGATTAAGAGTCCGGGCAGAGTCTATTCCGCGGAGGAGATTTATGAGAGGGTCTGGAACGAACAGGCGATTAACACGGACACAATTATGGTACATGTCAGAAAAATCCGGGAGAAAATTGAAATGAATCCCCGGGAACCAAAATATCTGAAGGTGGTGTGGGGCGTTGGATACAAAATTGACAAACAGTGAGAAAATAAAAGAGAGCAGAAGCGAAAGGATGCCGGGGATTCTTGTCGTGGCGGTACTGGTTGTTGCCGCCTCCCTTGTCTTTCTGTCGCAGTATCCGGGGTTCAAGGAACGGGCGGCTGCGGATGAGCCGAATATTCTTACGGGCAGCGAGTTTTTACACGAAATTTATCAGGGCAATATCGTTTTGTACAAACAGTTCTGCGACTATGAGGCGTCAAAGGAAGAGGGCGGTGAGAACACGTCCGCGCAGGGCTATTTTCTCAGTGCGGATGTAAAGAATGCAAAAGACTTCAGCGAATACTATGATTTCGACGGGGAGACGCCGCTTTCCTATGCCGGGGAGCAGTTGGACGAACTGCTTTACCAGTGGTACCTCTCTTTTCAGAACGGGATAGAGCGGCAGATCGACTATGAGTTCATGGACAGGGGGAGCGAACGGACATTTTCCAATACCGAGCGCGCGCTGCACTATCTCGGCACAGATGAGGAGGCAGTCTATCTGGACGACTATTATCCCTATTATATCAAGCTGGATTTTGATAAAGAAGGGGTGCTGGAACATGTATGGGTACGGGGCGAAGATGCGGATACGCTTGTAAAAAGTGTACAGCGGGTGATGCGGAGCCGCTATCTGGAGCGCAGCCTCTATGAGAGTCTGTCCTATTCTGCTTACGGAAATATCGACTGGGAGGACGCCATTTATTATCTGGCGGACGACGGCGTTGTGAAGCAGATGAGCCTGCAGGTCTTAAATATGCCGAAAAACTGTACCATATGCTATGCGCTTACAGAGGCGCAGTTGAATGAGCTGAAGGCATCTTCCCGCCTGTTTCTCTCCATGAGTACGGCAGGTAACTATCAAAACAGCGGCATACAGGATATTTTCCGCCTTCTGCTTATCATTCTGGGAATGACGGCAATGCTTCTGCCGTTTTGGAAAAAGTACCATCTGCATAAGCAAAATCTTTTGCCGCTTCACATAGAAGTGCTGACTGCGCTTGTATGTGCCACATTTCTGATTCTGGGAGAACTGTCCGTGACGCTTGTCATGTATTCCATGTCGGACAGTTGGGAGTACAGTCTTTCCCATATACTCTGCGCCACATTTCCCGTGCTTACCGATCCGGCGGCGAAAGATATCGTATGGGTGATCAACTTCCTGTTTCTGGCGGCGGCGTTTACGCTGTGGTTTACCCTGATCACCGCGTATGCGCAGGTCTATTTGTTCGGACTGCGGGGGTATGTGAGGAAACGCTGCCTCTGTTACAGAGTGTTCCGCTATATGCGGGTTTCGATCCGGAGAAAACGGGCGCACATCAGACGGGAATTTCTGCATATGGATCTGGAACAGAATATGAATGTGCCGCTGTTTAAGCTGCTTCTGGCAAACTTTCTGATCCTTGCGCTGATCAGTATGTTCTGGGTGTTCGGCGTGTTTCTGCTGATCCCCTATACCGTATTTCTCTACGGTTCTTTGAGAAAGTATATCCGCATCATACAAGGACAGTACACAAAAATGCTCGATGCTGCGCACTCTGTGGCGGACGGGAATCTGCAGACGCAGATCGAAGGGGACTGGGGCATGTTCTCCCCCTTTCAGGAGGAATTGTCCGCGATTCAGAGCGGTTTTTTAAGTGCGGTGGAGGAGGAGGTCAAGAGCCAGCGGATGCGCACGGAACTGATCACCAATGTGTCCCATGATCTGAAGACGCCCCTTACTGCCATTATCACTTACACGGAGTTATTGCAGGAGGAAGGTGTCACAGAGACACAGCGGAAGGAATATCTGGAGGTGCTTCAGAGAAAGTCTCTGCGCCTGAAAACACTGATTGAGGATCTGTTCGAGGTGAGCAAGGCAACCAGCGGCAATGTGGCGTTCCACACGGAGAAGGTGGATATCTGCCATCTGGTGCGGCAGATGTATCTGGAGTACGAGGATAAGGCGAAAGATGCCGGTCTGGTCTTTCGGTTCCAATTCCCGGAGCAGAAAGTGTTCCTGATGTTGGACGGTGACAAGACAAGCCGTATTTTTGACAACTTATATACGAATATCATCAAGTACGCCATGCCGGACTCAAGGGTCTATGTCAGTGTGGTGCAGGATGCGGAAGAGGTGCGGGTTGAACTGAAGAATATTTCCGGGTATGAGTTAAATATTCCCGCTGAGAGCCTGACAGAGCGCTTCGTCAGGGGCGACAGTGCAAGGAGCAGCGAAGGGAGCGGTCTGGGGCTTGCCATAGCCAGAAGCTTTGTGGAACTGCAGGGCGGAAAGATGGAGATCGGGATCGACGGGGACCTGTTCAAGGTACTGCTGACATGGAAAGCGGTGTAAGGCTTACTGGGTATTGCTGTTTATAAATTTAAATATATTCTCATTCATGGGCTGCATGAGATGATATAAAAACCCGATTTCGCGTGGGGATATGGGCTTGGAAAGCGCAATTTCAATCAGAGTGCCTTCCTGCAATTCCTGTTCCACGAACTGCTTTACGACACAGGATACCCCGATCCCCATCTTTGCAAACTCAATAAGCAGATCCATCTCGTTTACTTCAAGGATATGCAGCGGGGTAATCTTATTCTGGGCATAGTAATTGTCCAGATGTCTGCGGGAGACATTATCCTGATCGAGCAGCATGATATTGCCCTGCTCAAATATCTGGTCATTGCCGCAGTTTAATTTATCCCGGTATGCCGGGGTGCAGACAAAGATGTATTCGATCACGCCCAGAGAATGGTAAACTGCCGTCCCCGGGTTTTCGGGTTTTGCCACAAGCGCTAAGTCTATGCTGCCCTGTTCCACCATAGAGCAGGCTGTCATGGAGGAGGTACAGGTAATGGACAGGTCCGTGTTAGGATAGTGTCCCGTAAATTCCTTGAGATAGGGCATAAGAAAATGCTTGCACAGCACATTGCTGGCGGCGATCCGCAGATAGCCGGTGTTCTGGCTGCGTTTGAGATGTTCTTCCGTATCCAGGAGTATCTGAAAGGCTTTCTTCGTGTTTTCGTATAGTTGTCTTCCCTTTTCTGTCAGTTCAACCCCCTTTGATTTTCTAAAAAAGAGAGTAGTATTCAGATTTTCTTCCAGTTTTTTGACAGTTATGCTGACTGCGGGCTGGGAGATATATAATTGCGCGGCAGCTTTGGAGATGCTTTTGCATTCGGCGACGGCAAGAAAGATTTTGTATCGGGAGAGATTATCTAAGTTTTTCATAAAAATTGATCCATAATCATAAATTGTAATTATATGTTTTATAAATTATATATATTTGAATTATACCATTGCGTGAATTATAATGCAAGAAAGCACAGGAATTCTGCTTGGTGCCGATGTAAAAAAGTAACAGGCGGTTCCCTGTGGGATTGCATCTATACGGACGGATAGAATTGTGATACACTAATCAGTAAGCGCAGAGAGCATATAAGGAGGAACGACAATGGGAATGACAATGACACAGAAAATTCTGGCGGCGCACGCCGGTCTGGATAAAGTGGAGGCAGGGCAGCTCATCGAGGCGGATCTCGATCTGGTGCTGGGCAACGATATCACAAGCCCCGTGGCGATCCACGAAATGGAAAAAATGAAGGTGGACGGTGTGTTTGACAAGGACAAAATCGCCCTTGTGCCGGATCATTTCGTCCCCAATAAGGATATCAAGTCCGCGGAACACTGTAAATGTGTGCGGGAATTTGCGAAGAGAAATGAAATTACGAATTATTTTGAGGTGGGACAGATGGGCATCGAGCACGCCCTTCTCCCGGAGCAGGGTCTGACCGTGGCGGGCGATGTGATTATCGGCGCGGACTCCCACACCTGTACATACGGCGCGCTGGGCGCGTTCTCCACAGGTGTCGGCAGCACGGACATGGCGGCTGGTATGGCTACCGGCAAGGCGTGGTTCAAAGTGCCTTCCGCCATCAAGTTTAACCTGACCGGCAAGCCCTCCGAGTGGGTCAGCGGCAAGGATGTGATCCTGCACATCATAGGCATGATCGGCGTGGACGGCGCACTCTACAAATCCATGGAGTTTACCGGGGACGGCATTGCAAACCTTTCCATGGACGATCGGTTCACCATCGCCAACATGGCGATTGAGGCGGGCGGAAAGAACGGTATTTTCCCGGTGGATGATCTCGCCGTTGCCTATATGAAGGAGCACGGCACGAGAGCATATAAGATATATGAGGCGGATGCGGACGCAGTCTACGACGAGGAGTACACCATTGACCTTGGCACGCTCCGTCCCACGGTGGCATTCCCCCATCTGCCGGAGAATACAAAGACCATCGACGAGATCAAGGACGACATAAAGATTGATCAGGTGGTGATCGGCTCCTGCACCAACGGGAGACTGGACGATCTGCGGATCGCCGCGAAGGTCCTGAAAGACAGACATGTGGCACCGGGGATGCGCTGTATCGTGATTCCCGCCACGCAGGCGATTTACCTGCAGGCGATGGAAGAGGGGCTTTTAAAGACCTTTATCGAGGCGGGCGCGATTGTCAGCACACCCACCTGCGGACCTTGCCTTGGCGGTTACATGGGCATTCTCGCGGAGGGTGAGCGTTGCGTGTCCACCACGAACCGCAACTTTGTGGGACGTATGGGACATGTGGATTCCGAGATTTATCTGGCGAGCCCCGCAGTCGCGGCGGCAAGCGCGGTGACAGGGAAGATCTCCTGTCCCTGCCAGCTTGCGTAAAAAACCGAAGGTTTTTGCGTGCATACTGCGAATAACATAAAGGAAAGGGAGAACAACTATGAAAGCGGCAAAAGGACATGTTTTTAAATATGGGGACAATGTAGACACGGATGTGATCATCCCGGCGCGTTACTTAAACTCCTCCGACCCGGCGGAGCTGGCGACGCACTGTATGGAGGATATCGACAAAGAGTTTATCAATAAGGTAAAGAAGGGCGATATCATCGTGGCAACAAAGAATTTCGGCTGCGGTTCTTCGAGAGAGCACGCACCCATCGCCATCAAGGCGGCAGGAGTGAGCTGCGTGATCGCGGAGACCTTTGCCCGCATCTTTTACAGAAACGCCATCAATATCGGTCTGCCTATCGTGGAATGCCCCGAGGCGGCTGTCGCGATTGAGGCGGGGGACGAGGTGGAAGTGGATTTCGATTCCGGCGTGATCACCGACGTGACCAAAGGAACGACCTATCAGGGTCAGGCATTTCCCGAGTTCATGCAGAAGATCATCGCGGCGGAAGGGCTGGTAAATTATATCAATCAAAAGTGAGATACCTCGCGGCAGTCGCCAAGGTCGTACAAGCACGACTTTGGCTCGTTGCTCGCGGGAATAACAGGGTGGTACTATGATCTACAGGGTCGGTGACGGCGATAATCCCGCCTATGACTACAGCAGTCAATTAAAGCCTGCCAAAAATGCCGAAAGTCAGGAGAAATTCAGTCTGGAGCGGCAGAAGGAACAGGACGTTCCGAAAAAGAAAGAAGAAAAAGGCGAAGATAAAAAACTGCATCAGAAACCTGGCGCCCAGATCAGAACGCAGGGCGGCGTGAAGCTGGAATTATCCGGCGGCAGGGCAGATGAACGGGAACAGACAGCGGACGTCTCAAAGGCTGAAAATGCGGGGAACGGGCTGTTTGACGCCGTGCTGTCGGTTTTTAAGAGCCTGTTTGCGGCGGTGGGAGAGTTCTTCTACAAAGTCTGGAACGATACGCCGCAGGAGACGGTTTCCGAGGACGTGACGCCCGAGGAAGTGGAGCGTTACACGGAAGAATACTACGCCATGAAGGGGATTCCCAGACCGAATGCTGCGGCAATGAGCCAAAAAGAGGAAGGATCCGCTGGCGCAGATGGTTTGGAGGCAGCAAAAAAAGCGGCAGAAGACGAAACCGTCCGGGAGGAAAAGGCGAATTTAGAGACACAGCAGGCGGAACGCGATGAAAAGATCCGCAAACATCTGCGTTCCGGGAATCTGGATCAGGTGATCAGCCTGCTTACGGACGACGGAAAACGTTCTGTCGCCAAAAATTCCACACTGTTAACTTATTATGACAAAAACGGAAAACTGACGCAGATCAATGCGTCGGACAGGGAGCGGATCCTGCACGGGGACCGGCATGTGAAAACGCTGTGATATTTGCGGCAGGGACCGCTTATAATACCACAGCGTTTTTTCCGTTGCGTTTCCCACAGTAGAGGTTGTAATCTGCTCTTGTGATCGTTTCTTCCACGGGTTCCTTTCCGTCGTAGAGGGCGATGCCCAGCGTGAGGGAACAGTGAATCCATTTATCGTTCAGTTCAAACACACGGTTCGCCACATTTCTGCGGATATTTTCCGCAATGCGGAAGGAACTTTCCTCCGAGGCATTGTTGATCAGAATCAGAATCTCTTCTCCGCCCCAGCGGCAGACGTAACCGTGTCCCTTTACCTGCTCTGCGGTGATGCTGGCGATTCCCTTTAAAACCACATCACCGAAATCATGTCCGTATGTGTCGTTTACCTTCTTGAAATTATCAATATCACACATAATGAGGGCAAAACTGGACGCCGATTCCACAGCCTGATTGAGGAATACATCCATGCTCCGGCGGTTGTAAAGCCCGGTCAGCGGATCGGTGCTGGCAAGTTTATCCAAAATATCGTTCTGCCGTTTGAGCCGGTTGCTGGAAAGCTTCATCTCAAATACGAAAATCAGTGAGAAGAGCGTCAGGAACACGAAGGCACAGAGCGAATTGAACACGTAGAGGGAAAGTTCCAGCGCCACATTGTTTGTCTCCACAAGGGGTTCCCCGAAGAAAGAGAGAAACTTGCAGGAAAGAAATGCGACGGCTGAAAAAACAGCCGACACGGTGGCTATGGTAAATTTCTTATGCTTGATGTCGAGGGTATAGCAGATATAAAAACCGACCGGGACTATGGCAATGATATACTGTGCAAACCCATACTCCCAGCCGAGAACGATCGTAGCGGCAAAGGAATGCATCACAACCTCGATGAACGTAATCAGGTAAATCGTCAGGTAGTGTTCCCGTTCGCCCCACATCAGCCAGAAGCAGAGCGCGTAGGTAAGCACACTGAAAATATTGAAAAAGAACAGTGGCATAATTTGAAATATGCTGAAAATGACAAGCAAAAGAACGTGCACCGATGCGATGGAGCCGATCAGTGCATGGAATTTCAAGCGGTTCGTAATCTGCGTTCTGCCTGTCAGAACATCTATTATTTTGTTAAAGCCTTTTTTCAAGCGGGTTTTCCATTGTTTTTTATTCATGGCAGGATTCCTGTTTGTAAGGTTTTGTACATAACTAATCTATTCTATTATACGCTTGCCTATTTTATTTGTAAATGTTTTCCCTGTCAAGCGATGTGCCCATCTATACCGTAAAATGCGCAATTTATACCAAATTTGTCTTTTTGTTCATACAGTATTCCTATAGCGGAGAAGAAAACACTTGTTCGATCGTGCGATATCTGATATACTTTCTGATATGGATAAGAATGTATTTGAACGCGCAAAATTAAAGGTCTTGTTAAAACAGAACGATCCCCACGGTTTCGGCACGCTGCAGGAAAAGACGGTCCACGCGGTGATGAAGCTTTATTATGAACCCGACGAGGACTGCCACGAAGTTCCCGTGGAGGGATATATCGCGGATATTTACCGGGATGGACATATCATAGAGATACAGAACGGGAATTTCGGGAAACTGCGTCCGAAACTTGCCGCCTTCCTGCCGCTTTACCCGGTCACGGTGGTGCTTCCGATTCCCCATTTCAAATGGCTGATCTGGATGAACGAGGAGAGCGGCGAACTTTCCGACAAACATAAGTCCCCGGTGACGGGAAACGCCTACCACGCTTTTGCGGAATTGTACCGGATCAAACCTTTTTTGAAAGACCCGAACCTGTCCTTTGCCTTTCCATTGATCGACATGGACGAGTACCGCCTCTTAAACGGCTGGAGCCGCAATAAAAAGCGAGGTTCCACGCGCTATGACAGGATGCCCCTCTCCCTCTATGACGAGATCCGGGTGGAGAGGACAGAGGATTTCATGCAGTTTGTTCCGATTGACCTGCAGGAACCCTTTACGATTACGGATTTTGCGAAGGCGGCGGGGATTAGGCGTGATCTTGCCGCGGACGCCGTACCGATTCTGATGTATCTGGATATTCTGCGAAGGGACGGAAAGCGGGGGCGCGAATATCTGTACCGGGTGGAGGAGTGAGTGCACGGCGGCACAGCCCTCTGCTTTATCAATAACAGTGCAACAATTCTTTTTAAACCGTATTTATGTTCCTGCAAGGCTTGCAAAATGGTGTGTGCGGAAGCTTTGAACCTATTCCGCACAGGTCAGACGGCAGCCGGAAAGGCATAGGGCATTCCCCATAATCTGGTACTTTTTCTTTGCAAAAATACCAGATTTATGGTATGCTACGCATAGCAACGGCAGTACACCGGCAGAGGGGAAATGAAGGAAATCCTGCAATGCGCAATTTTTGTCGAAATTTCTCCCCGCAGTCTGTTTGCTGCAAAGTGAGGTTAAACGAAAATGGCAAAGACAGATAACAATACATATGATGCCTCCAGCATCACAGTCCTGGAGGGACTGGAAGCGGTCCGGGTCCGTCCGGGCATGTATATCGGCAGCGTCTCCACCAAGGGGTTAAACCATCTGATTTACGAGATCATGGACAATGCGGTGGACGAGCATCTGGCGGGCTACTGCAGCACCATAAGGGTGACCCTTGAGGCGGACGGTTCCGCCACCGTCTCGGACAACGGGCGCGGGATCCCCGTAGGGATGCACGAGAAGGGCATCAGCGCGGAACGGCTCGTATTCACCACCCTTCACGCGGGCGGAAAATTTGACAACGGCGCCTATAAGACCAGCGGCGGACTGCACGGTGTGGGTTCCTCGGTGGTGAACGCGCTGTCCACATACCTCCATGTGACCGTGAAAACCGGCGGGCAGATCTATGAGGATCATTATGAGCGCGGCATTCCCACGCTGGAACTTGCGGACGGGCTGCTCCCTGTCGTCGGAAAGACACGGGAATCCGGCACCACCATCAATTTCCTGCCGGACGACACGATTTTTGATAAGACCCGTTTCAAGGAGGACGACGTAAAGAGCCGGCTACACGAGACCGCATACTTAAACCCGGAACTTACGATTATTTATGAGGATAAGAGAGGGGCGGAAACAGAAAAGATCGAGTACCATGAGCCGGAGGGCATTGTGGGCTTTATCAAAGACATGAACAAGAGCCGCGAGGCGATTCACGACGTGATTTACTTCAAGGGGGAAGCGGAAGGGATCACCGTGGAGTGCGCGTTCCAGTATGTGAACGAATTCCACGAGAATGTGCTTGGATTTTGTAACAATATTTACAACGCCGAGGGCGGCACGCACCTGACAGGGTTTAAGACCATGTTCACAAACGTGATTAACACTTACGCCCGCGGGCTTAACATCTTAAAGGAAAAGGATGTGAACTTTACCGGCGCGGATGTGAGAAACGGCATGACGGCGGTCATTTCCATCAAGCATCCCGATCCCCGGTTCGAGGGACAGACCAAGACCAAGCTGGACAATCAGGACGCGGCGAAAGTGGTCAGCAAGGTGACGGGCGACGAGATTGTCCGCTTCTTTGACCGCAATCTGGAAACCTTAAAGAGCATTATCGGCTGTGCGGAGAAGGCGGCTAAGATTCGGAAAACCGAGGAGAAGGCAAAGACCAACCTGCTGACCAAACAGAAGTTTTCCTTTGACTCCAACGGGAAGTTAGCGAACTGCGAGTCGAAGGACGCCTCCAAGTGCGAAATCTTCATCGTGGAGGGCGATTCTGCGGGCGGCAGCGCAAAGACCGCCAGAAACCGCATGTTTCAGGCGATCCTGCCGATCCGCGGCAAGATTCTTAATGTGGAGAAGGCGAGTATCGACAAGGTGCTGGCAAACGCCGAGATCAAGACGATGATCAACGCCTTCGGCTGCGGCTTTTCGGAAGGTTACGGCAATGACTTTGACATTTCAAAGCTCCGCTATGACAAAATCATCATTATGGCGGATGCGGATGTGGACGGCGCCCATATTTCCACGTTACTGCTTACGCTGTTTTACCGGTTTATGCCGGAACTGATCTACGAGGGGCATGTCTATATCGCCATGCCGCCCTTGTATAAGGCCATGCCGTCCAAAGGGGCGGAAGAGTACCTCTACGACGACAAGGCGCTGGAAAAGTATCGGAAACGGCACAAAGGTCCTTTCACGTTACAACGCTACAAGGGTCTGGGTGAGATGGACGCGGAACAGCTCTGGGAGACTACCCTTGACCCCGAAAAGCGGATGTTAAAGCAGGTGGAGATCGAGGACGCCCGCATGGCCAGCGAGGTGACGGAAATGCTGATGGGTACGGAGGTGCCGCCCAGAAAGGCGTTTATTTACAAGAACGCGCAGGAGGCGGAACTGGACGTCTGACCGCTTTGGAAAAATAGATACTTGGGAGTGGTTTCCTGAGGAGACAGTATAATTAAGAAAGAGAAGAAACATGGACGACAGAATCATCAAAACGGAATACTCCGAGGTTATGCAGAAATCCTATATCGACTATGCTATGAGCGTGATTATCGCAAGGGCGCTGCCGGACGCAAGGGACGGCTTAAAGCCTGTGCAGAGACGGACGCTCTACGACATGTATGAGCTTGGCATCCGTTACGACAGACCTTACCGAAAATCGGCGCGTATCGTGGGCGACACCATGGGTAAATACCATCCCCACGGCGACAGCTCCATCTACGAGGCGCTGGTTGTCATGTCGCAGGACTTCAAGAAAGGGCTGCCCTTGATCGACGGTCACGGCAATTTCGGCAATATCGAGGGGGACGGCGCGGCGGCAATGCGTTACACGGAGGCGCGTCTGGAGCAGATCACGCAGGAGGCTTTTCTGGCGGATCTGGACAAGGACGTGGTGGACTTTATCCCCAATTTTGACGAGACGGAAAAAGAGCCCAGCGTGCTTCCCGTGAAGATACCGAACCTTCTCGTGAATGGTTCGGAAGGTATCGCGGTAGGCATGGCGACCAACATCCCGCCCCACAATCTGGCGGAGGTGATCGATGCCACCAAGGCATACATGCTGGATGAGAATATTACGACCAGAGAGCTGATGCGCTATGTGAAGGGACCCGATTTCCCCACAGGCGGCATTGTCATCAATCAGGACGAGCTTCTGGAAATCTATGAGACGGGAATGGGAAAAATCAAACTGCGCGGCAAGGTGGAGGTGGAGAAGGCGAAAGGCGGCAGGACAAACCTTGTCATCACCGAGATTCCCTACACCATGATCGGCGCAAATATCGGCAAATTCCTGATGGATGTGGCAGCTCTTGCGGAGACGAAAAAGACGCAGGATATCGTGGATATCACGAACCAGTCCTCCAAGGAGGGCATCCGCATTGTGATCGAACTGCGAAAAGACGCCGACGTGGAAAACTTTAAAAATCTGCTCTACAAAAAGACCCGTCTGGAGGATACCTTCGGCGTCAACATGCTTGCCATCTCAGACGGACGCCCGGAGATCATGGGACTGAAACAGATCATCCGGGAGAGCGTCAACTTCCAGTACGAAGTGGCGGGAAGAAAATACCGCAATCTGCTGGAAAAGGAGCTGGAGCGCAAGGAGATACAGGAAGGTCTCATCAAGGCATGTAATGTGATCGACCTGATCATCGAGATCCTCCGCGGTTCCAAGGACCGCGCCATGGCGAAAGCGTGTCTGGTGGAAGGAAAAACCGACGGCATCAAGTTCAAATCCAAGGAATCCAAAGTGATGGCGTCACAGCTGATGTTTACGGAGAAACAGGCGACCGCCATTCTGGAAATGCGCCTCTATAAGCTGATCGGTCTGGAGATCGAGGCGCTTATTAACGAACATGAGGACACCATGGCTAATATTTACCGCTATGAGGACATTCTGGCAAGAAGGGACTCCATGGCGCAGGTCATTATGAATGAGCTGGATGAAATAAAGGAAAAATACAAACGCAAAAGAAGAACGCAGATCACCAACGCCGAGGAGGCTGTCTATATAGAGAAAAAAGTGGAGGAGATGGACATCGTCTTTCTGATGGACCGTTTCGGCTATGCCAAGACCATAGACACAGCCACCTACGAGCGCAACAAGGAGGCGGCGGACGCGGAAAACCGCTATGCCTTTGTCTGCAAAAATACGGGAAAGGTCTGTCTGTTTACCAATACAGGACAGCTCCACACCGTAAAAGCGATGGATCTGCCTTTCGGGAAATTCCGCGACAAGGGCGTGCCCATCGACAATGTGAGCAACTTTGACTCCGCGAAGGAGTCTATCGTCTACGCCGCAAGCCAGAGCGACTTAAATCTCTACCGCGTGATTTTTGCCACGAAACAGGCGATGCTCAAGGTGGTGGACGGCGGCGAGTTCGACGTGGCAAAACGCACGGTGGCGGCGACCAAACTTGCGGACGGCGACGAAGTGGTGAGCGTGACCGCATTCAAGGAACAGCGCAATATGATCCTGCAGTCAAAATCCGGTTATTTCCTGCGGTTTCCTGTGGAGGAAATCCCCGAGAAGAAGAAGGGCGCCATCGGCGTGCGGGGCATGAAGCTTTCTGCAAAAGATGAGATTGAAGCCGTCTATTATTCACAGAATGCCGTGGAGCAGACGATCGAGTACGGCGACCGCACACTGGAATTGAATAAAATCAAGCTTGGGCACCGGGACAGCAAGGGCGTCAAGATACGGATTTAATGGGCAAAAGGAGTGTAAAACGTATGAGAGTGATAGCGGGTACGGCGAGAAGCCTCCGGTTAAAAACCCCGGAAGGGATGGACACCAGACCGACCACGGACCGGATCAAAGAGACCCTGTTTAATATGTTACAGCCCTATTTAGGCAGGGCGTTATTTGTGGATCTGTTCAGCGGCAGCGGCGGAATCGGTATCGAAGCCTTGAGCCGCGGCGCAAGACACGCTTATTTTGTGGAAAATGATAAACGGGCGCTTGCCTGTATTCAGGAAAACTTACAGTTCACCCACCTTGCCGATCTGGCGACAGTCCTGAAAACAGATGTGCTTTCCGCCCTTTACGGCATCCATGAGAAGGAGGCGGACATTGTCTTTATGGATCCGCCCTACGACTGCGGGTATGAGGAGCGGGCGCTTGCGGCGCTTGGGAACATGCCATGGGTGACGGAGAATACCCTGATTGTGATCGAAACGTCCCTGCGCACGGATCTTTCCTTTCTGGAGAATTTAGGTTTTATGGTGGAAAAGGAGAAACGGTACAAGACGAACAGGCATGTTTTTTGTCGGAAAATGTAGTACCGCGCAATATTTTCTCAAAAAAAATGCAAAAAATTGAAAATAAGTAAAGACATTTCAGTAAAATTGTTTTAATATGATATCATGAGTTTGGTTGTGCTTCGGAGTTTCTGTGACTAAAAATGTGAGGGGTTTCTATGAAGGCAGCGATTTACCCGGGGAGTTTTGACCCGGTGACCTACGGACATCTGGATATTATCAGGCGGGCTGCCGAAATTTTTGACGAATTGACGGTGAGTGTCTTGAACAATAAAACAAAGACTCCATTGTTTTCTGTGGAAGAACGTGTTAAAATGTTAGAGGAAGCGACCCGCGATCTGCCCAATGTAACGATAGATTCTTTCAGCGGCCTGTTGATTGACTATGCCGCCAGAAAGGACATCCATGTGGCGATCAGAGGGTTGCGTGCTATTACCGATTTTGAATACGAATTGCAGATCGCACAGACGAACCGTAAATTTTCCGATGGGAAATTGGATACGGTGTTTTTGACGACCAGTCTCGAATACGCATACTTAAGTTCTTCCACCGTCAAGGAAATTGCAAGCTTTAACGGGGATATCTCTGAGTGCGTACCCGATTTTGTCGGGCGGTTGATCTATCAAAAATATGGATATAAGAGATAGGAGCAGGCAATGAGCAGTAGAATTGAACAACTGATCGATGAGATTGAGGACTATATTGACGGCTGTAAATTCCAGCCGCTTTCCAAGACCAATATTATCGTAAATAAAGAAGAAATTGACGAGCTTCTGCGGGAACTTCGCATGAAAACCCCGGATGAGATCAAGCGCTACCAGAAGATCATCTCCAACAAGGAGGCGATCTTGAATGATGCCCGCACGAAGGCGGAGGCGCTCATCAAGGATGCGACGGTGCAGACCACGGAGCTGATTAACGAGCACGAGATCATGCAGCAGGCTTATGCGCAGGCAAACGAAGTGGTACGCATGGCGACCACGCAGGCGCAGGAAATTCTGAATAACGCGACCATGGAGGCAAACGGCGTCAAGACTTCCGCCATGCAGTATCTCGATGAGATGTTATCCAATCTGGAAAATGCCATGACAGCTACGCTCACGGCGGCGACAGAGCACTATGAGAGCTTTTTTAGCACCATCAACGGTTACAATGAGATCGTGAAGGCAAACCGTGCGGAACTGCGTCCTGTGGAAGTGGAAAAAATGCTTAAGGAGGCTGAGGGGGAAACGGAGCCCGGGCCGGAACTGAATCTGATGTAATGATGCAAAACCGCAACAAAAAATCGCGGATGAAAAGATATGTGAGCCGGTTTCCCTACGAAGCCGGCTTCTTCTATTCATAAAATCTGGAAAAACATGGAGCAGTATGAAAAAATTTTTAAAGGATTACCTGCCTCATAACAGCATAGCCGTTTTTTTGCGCCGGGCGGCGGTTCTGGTACTCGGTATCAGTCTTTCTGTCTGCATTTCTTCGGGCAGGATGCCGATTGTCCGGGCGGAAACGGAGACACCCGCGGAGCAGGCACCAGAGCAGGAAGACGCTGCGGCGGGGGAAGTGACCGGGGAACTGCCGATGGATGACCTTGTGATCGTGATCGATCCGGGGCATGGCGGAGACGAGGAGGGCGGCATGTACGACTCCTTTGTGGAGAAGGAACTGACGCTTGTTACCGCCAAAGCCATGAAGGAAGAGCTGGAAAAGTATGAGGACGTTACCGTCTACCTGACAAGGGATGACGACAGAAAAATGTCTCTTGAGGAGCGGGTGGCGTTTGCCAAGGAGGTGCAGGCGGATTTTCTCTTCTGCCTCCACTATAATCTTTCCAAGGATCACAACACGCTTTTCGGGGCGGAATGCTGGGTGTCCGCCTTTGGGCGGCATTACAGCGAGGGATATGCCTTTGCCGATATCGAGATCGGGGCGCTGGAAGATCTAGGACTTTACTCCAGAGGCATCAAGACGAGGCTCGGGAAAAAGGGGACGGATTACTATGGCATCATACGTCATGCCGTGGAGCAGGATCTGACCTGTGTGCTGATCGAGCACTGTCACATGGATCACGAAAACGACCGCCCTTTCTGTGAGGGAAGAGAACAGTGGGAGGTCTTCGGCAGGTTGGACGCGGCGTCTGCCGCCAAATATTTCCGGCTGCGGTCGGACACCCTCGGCGTGGATTACAGCGATTACCCGGTTCTGGACGTCCCGATTCCCGCTGGCGTTATGCGCCCCGACACAACGGAGCCGGATATCTGTATGATCGAAGTCACCGATCAGGAGATGGAGACGGGAAATGTCACGGTGGAATTGTCCGCCGTGGACTATGACAGTGGCATGTTGTACTATGACTACAGCTATGACGGCGGAAATACTTACTTCCCGCGGCTTGCATGGGGAGATAAGACGAAGGACACCATCACATTTACCATGCGTGTACCGCCCCATATTGTACCCCAGATCGTGGTGCGGGGCTATAACGGATATGATCTCTATACGGAAAGCAATCTGATTTCCCTTCCCTCCATGGACTATAAAACGGAGGAGGAGATCGCCGCGGAACTTGCCGAACAAGAGCGGATTGCGGCTGCCGCCAAGGCTGCGGCTGAGGAAGAGGCGAAACAAAACGCCGTCGCATTGGAAAATCAGGAAAAAAGACATAAGACATCCCCCGGAACAGAGGAGAAAAAAGAGCCGACGATCCTTTATTTCCTTACGGTGTGTCTGGTCTGCGCCCTGCTTGTGGTGAGCCTTGCTCTGTCCATGGCGATGATCCTCCGGGGTGGAAAGCGCAGGAAACGCAGAAAACGGCGGCGCAGGAGGAGACGGCACAGACGAAAACCTTGACAGAAACCGGTAGGAAGGAATACCGGGCAGGGCAAAAAGCGGTTTTGCGGTAAAAGAAACGGTAATTTCTGGAGCTATGGGCAGACATATCTCAGAATGGCTGCCACAGAAGATAAATCAGGGCGGTAAAGACAGTCTGCGCCAGTTTATGCCACACATAGGTGCGGATGGACAGACCGGCGCCCCGGATCATGCTGTAAGTCTGCGCGATGCAGGAGAAACCGCCGAAGGGCAGCATAACAAGAACAAGAACGGGATGGAGAGAGCCGCAGCGCGCGATCCCGCCGGTAATTTCCAGAATGCAGTAATAGGTTTTCAACAGTGTGTCGGGCAGACGGGTGAATGGGACGAAGAGGATATTGAGCAGATTAAAAAATACCATATAACCGCCCAGTCTGGCAATGCCCGTAAGCCCGGAGACAACGGCGTGATCGGTTGCCTCCAGCAGCCCTTCCGTCTGCGGCTGTTTGGAAGATTGAAAACCATCGGGGGACACAGATGAGACTGACTCGGTCGGTCGATGCCGAAACAGGGACGTCCGCCCGGAAAACAGACCGCCGAAAACGTGAAAGAGCAGGGGAAGCCGCATCACGAAAAAACCGTAGAGGAGCGGCACGCCGTACATGACGAGAAACGGCATGAGCGGTTTTTCCAGAGAGAGCGTGCTTACCACAAAACTCAGAAAGTATATGGGTCCGATATTATTGCAGAAGGCGAGCAGACGGCTTCCCTCCCGAATGGAAAGCCGCCCTGTCCGGCACAGTTCCCCGGCAATCCGGGAGCCCATGGGGAAACCGCAGAGGAATCCCATAATCAGCGTGTAGGAACCGTTGGGCGTGGTGCCGTAGAAAAAGCGCAGAATGGGATGAAACAGGCGCACAAAACCTTCCGTCAGGTTCATATTGATCAGGATTCCAGACAGAATCATAAACGGCAGAAGCGTCGGGATCATTTTTTCAAACCAAAGACGCAGTCCCGCAAGCGCGTACTGCAGGGAGAGCGCCGGATAGCGCAGAAGCAGAAAAATCAGATACGTGCCGACTGCCAGATAGAGAAAACGGACAAAGCTGTTGCCGATGCCGTTTTGCGTTTTGGGGATATCACTCATCGTTTTCTCCGACAGGATCTTTTTGTACATGTATATTCCGAAACAGTGTTTTTACATGACAAAAAACAAAAGAATTAAGAAGGGAAGTACAACAGCATGATAGAAGCGGTTATTTTTGATCTGGACGGCTCCATGGTGGATTCCATGTGGGTGTGGCGCTCCATAGATATCGAATATCTGGGGAAATTCGGAATCCCTCTGCCCGAAAACCTGCAGGCGTGTATCGAGGGCATGAGCTTCTCTGAGACGGCGGCATATTTCAAGGAGCGTTTTTCCCTGCCGGACGATCTGGACACCATCAAGGCGGACTGGAACCGTATGGCATGGGACAAGTATGCAAACGAGGTGCCTGTCAAGGCGGGCGTCAGAGAGCTTCTGGCATACTGCAGGGAACACGGCATCAAAGCGGGCATCGCCACCAGCAATTCCCGGACGCTTGTGGAAAACGTCGTGCAGGCGCATCAATTGGAATCCTGTTTCGGCTGTATTATGACCGGGTGTGAGGTGGAGAAGGGAAAGCCCGCGCCGGATATTTATCTAGCCGTGGCGAAAGAACTCGCCGTTGCGCCGGAGAACTGTCTCGTGTTCGAGGATATCATCCCGGGCATTCAGGCGGGCAAGGCGGCGGGCATGAAAGTCTGTGCCGTCTATGACGAATATTCGGTGCATCAGGACGAGGAGAAGCACCGGCTGGCAGATTATTATACCTATGGCTTTCGGGAATTGATAGAGGAAGGCGTGCTGTCATAAGGCGGACTTTTCTGATTGTATACGTGATTGTCGTTACGGCAGTCACTGTCGGATTTCTCATCTTCGGGGAAAGAAGAATAAGGAGGAGAAAATGGGATTTTTACCGATTTCCAGACAGGATATGGAAGCGCAGGGCATAGACCAGCTTGATTTTGTCTATGTGATCGGGGACACCTATGTGGACCACCCGTCCTTCGGGCACGCCATCATCAGCAGGGTTTTAGAGGCGCACGGCTACAGCGTGGGGATCATCCCCCAGCCGGACTGGAAAGATGAGAACAGCATCACCGTTCTGGGACGCCCGAGACTTGCCTTTCTCGTGTCCGGCGGCAACATGGATTCCATGGTGAATCACTATTTCGTCTCGGGAAAACACCGTCCGACAGACGCCTACACCCCGGGCGGAGAGCCCTATAAAAGACCCGATCACGCCACGGTGGTCTACGGCAACCTGATCCGCCGGGTATACAAGGATGTGCCGGTGATCATCGGCGGTATTGAGGCAAGCCTCAGGCGGATGGCGCACTACGACTACTGGTCGGACAGCTTTAAGCGTTCGATCCTGCTGGATTCCCAGGCAGATCTGATTTCCTACGGCATGGGCGAAAAGTCTATAGTAGAGATAGCGGAGGCTTTAGACAGCGGAATAGCTGTGAAGGACATTTCCTTTATTCCGGGAACCGTCTATAAAACGAAAAATATCAGCGGCATTTATGAACCGGTGGAACTGCCGGCATACGAGGAGATGAAAGCACACCCGGAAAAGTATGCCGAAAGTTTTCAGATCCAGTATAAAAACACCGATCCCTTTACGGGAAAAACACTGGTGGAGCCCTATCCGAACAGCGTGTATGTGGTACAGAATCCGCCACAGCCGCCGCTGACCACAGAGGAGATGGACGCCGTCTATGACCTTCCCTATATGCGCACCTACCATCCCTCCTACGAGGAGGCGGGAGGTGTGCCCGCGATCTCAGAAATCAAATTCTCGCTTGTCAGCAGCAGAGGGTGTTTCGGCGGGTGTAATTTCTGTGCGCTGACCTTCCATCAGGGCAGGACGGTGCAGGTCAGAAGCCACGAATCCATTTTGCGGGAAGCACAGCAGATGATACAGGAGCCTGATTTCAAGGGCTATATCCACGACGTGGGCGGTCCCACCGCCAATTTCAGACATCCTTCCTGCCAGAAACAGATGACGCAGGGCGTCTGCAAAGACAGACAGTGCCTTTTCCCGAAACCATGTCCCAATCTGGAGGTGGATCATTCTGATTATCTGGCGCTTCTTCGCAGACTGCGGGCGCTGCCCGGCGTAAAAAAAGTATTTATCCGCTCGGGCATCCGCTTTGACTATCTGATGGCGGACTCGGACGACTCTTTTTTCAAAGAACTGGTGGAACATCACGTCAGCGGTCAGCTGAAAGTGGCGCCGGAACACATCTCGGACAGGGTACTGCAATACCTCGGGAAACCGCGGAAAGAAGTTTATGAAAAATTTGTCAGAAAATACAACAGGCTCAATGAACAGCTCGGAAAGAAACAGTTCCTTGTGCCTTATCTGATGTCCTCCCATCCCGGCTCCACGCTGAAAGAGGCGATCGAGCTTGCGGAGTATCTGCGGGATCTCGGGTATATGCCGGAGCAGGTGCAGGATTTTTATCCGACGCCCTCCACGGTGTCCACCGTCATGTACTATACGGGCATTGATCCGCGGGACGGCAAAAAGGTGTACGTCTGCCGCAATCCCCACGAAAAGGCGATGCAGCGGGCGCTGATCCAGTATCGGAATCCCAACAACTACGAGCTGGTCATGGAGGCGCTTATAAAGGGCGGAAGGGAAGACTTAATCGGCTTTGACAAAAAATGCCTGATACGCCCGCGGAAGACGGGAAACGTGAGAGGAACAGAAGCGGACGACAGAAATGCCGGCGGGAGAGGACGCGGTCGGGAAAACATGAGACAGACAGGCGTAGGCGGTGGAAGAGCAGGAGAAATCCGGAAGAGCCGGCAGGAGAAGAGCCGGACAAAAATCGGCAGTCACCGCACAGATTCCGAGATCCGCAAGAAAAAGACAATCCGCAACGTGCACAAGAAGAAAAAATAGGGCAAAAAACGTCCCGCAGGCTGTGTGAAGCATCTGCGGGACGAAATTTTGTAAAACACTCAGACGGTCTGGGATTTTCCGATATAAACAGGGAAGGTATCTGTTCCCTTCATCTCTTTTCCGGCTGAAATTTTCACATCCTTGTCCGTGATGAGATATTCGATGTTTGCGCCCGCCTCCACGACGGTATCCTGCATCAGAATACAGTTCTTTACCGTTGCGCCTTTTGCCACTTTGACGCCACGGAAAATCACGCTGTTTTCCACATCCCCTTCGATGATGCACCCGGAAGCCACCATCACATTCTGCACCTTTGACCCGTTGATGTAGTGGGTCGGATGGTCTCCCCTGATCTTCGTGTAGACGGGAGAGCCTGCAAAGAGTGAATCCAGATTGTAGTCGTCCAGCAGCTTCATATTCTCATCGAAATAGCTCTTCATATCTGAGATGAACCCTACATAGCCGGTATATTTGTAGGCTTTCACATTCAGCTTATTGATCTGCGGCATCAGCACATCGCGCATAAAGAATTCCTGTCCGCGCAGCAATGCGTTATCCACCATCTCCACCAGAAGATCCCGGTTGATGATGAAAATATTCATGGAGAGGTTCTTGACGCCCTCCTCCTTGGAATTGATGTAGATCTTTTTGAGCTGGTCGCCTTCAATGTCAAAGGTATAGTAAAAGCTTCTGCCGTCATTTTTGGCGTTTATAAATCCGTTTGGAATCGGCTGTTCACAGTAAGCGAGCGTCATATCCGCCTCGTTCTCGATATGTGTCTGCAGCATAGCGTGGAAATCAAAGTTCACCACCATGTTTGTGTCGGACATGATAATATATTTTTCCTTGGCATCGCGTAAAAAGTCCAGAATGTTTGCCAGTGCGCTGGCGCGCCCCACGTAAGGCTTCGCCTCTTTTTCCGCAAAGGGAGGGAAGATATGTAAGCCGCCGTTTTTGCGTACCAGATCCCATTCGCGCCCGGAACCGAGATGGTCCATCAGGGAATGATAGTTTTTATTCACGATCACGGAAATATTTCCGATGCCGGAATTTGTCATGCCGGATAAAATGAAGTCGATGATGCGGTAACGGCTGGCAAAGGGAATGGAAGCCATCAAACGCACATTCACCAGTTCAGGAACCAGCGCGTCGTAACTGTTCGGGAAAATGATGCCCAGTGCACTTATATTTGATTTTACCATTGTTCTTCACCGCCTTTCATGTCATTTCTCACGATGGCATTCGGACCGACCACCGCATTTTCACCAATCGTAAGGTTGGAACCTATGGTTGCCACGCCGTCCTCGGAGTCGCTTGGCATTGCGCCCACCACAGCGTTTTCACAGATCGTCACATTCTCCGAAACGATACAGTGTTTCACCACCGCGCCGGATTTGATCGTCGTATTGCCCATAACAACCGCATCCTCCACCACCGCGCCTGCGTCCACTTTTACGCCGGCGAAGAGGATCGAGTGCTTTACCTCGCCTTTGATCCGGCAACCGTCGGCAACCATGGTGTTTTCCACCACCGCGCCCGCGCTGATCTTATGACCGGTCATGCCAGTGTTGCGGCTGTGGATTTTCCAGCTTTCGTCAAACAGGTCGATGCCGCTCTGCTCCGCGTCCAGAACTTCCATATTCGCCTCCCATAAGGAGTGGATCGTCCCCACGTCTTTCCAGTAGCCGTTAAAATGGTAAGCGTACATCTGCCTGTTGTCACGCAGCAGGTTCGGGATAATGTTGTTGCCAAAGTCGTTTTCGGAGTTCGGGTCCGCCTCGTCCTCCTCCAGATACTTTTTCAGGATATCCCAGTTAAAAATGTAGATACCCATAGAAGCGAGATTGGATTTGGGATTCTTCGGTTTCTCTTGAAATTCTGTGATCTTATCGTTTTCGTCCGCAACCATCAGACCGAAACGGGGCGCCTCCTCCCACGGAACTTCCATAACCGCCACGCTGAACTCCGCGTTTTTCGCCTTGTGGAATTCCAGAAAATCACTGTAATCCTGTTTACAGATCTGGTCGCCGGAAAGAATAATGACATATTTCGGATCATAACGCTCAATAAACGATATATTCTGGTAAATTGCGTTTGCCGTTCCTTTATACCAGTCTGAACCGCCGGATTTCTGGTAGGGCGGCAGTACGTGTACACCTCCGTACAGGCGGTCAAGATCCCAAGGCTGCCCGTTGCCGATATATTCGTTCAGCACGAGCGGCTGATATTGGGTCAGGATTCCCACCGTATCAATGCCTGAGTTGACACAGTTGGACAGCGGAAAGTCGATGATTCGGTATTTTCCGCCGAATGGAACAGCCGGTTTTGCAAGTTTCTCGGTCAGCGTATACAGACGTGAGCCTTGTCCGCCGGCAAGAAGCATTGCAATCATTTCTTTTGCCATATTCGATTTCCTCCTTTTTACAATTTATAAAAATTATACATCATATTCACGAAAGATGATAGTTTTTTTCTTTATCTTTTGTGGAATCTGATACGATTTTTTTGAAAAAGTGATTCCCTATTCGTCAAAAAGTAATTGTTTGCGGTTGACAGTCAAAAGTGGTACACTAAATCACAGAGTGAGACGCATGGGGGTGCATATGAATATCGCTATTATCACGGGCGCTTCTTCCGGAATGGGGTGGGAGTTTGCCGTACAACTGGACAGGTGTCTTGGCAAAACGGACGAGATATGGCTTTTGGCGCGAAGCAGGGAGCCACTGGAAAAACTGTCGGACGCCATGCAGACCAGAGCGAGGGTCATCGTGATTGATCTGACGAATGAAACCGCCTTGAAACAGTTTGAGGAAGTGCTTGCCATACGGAATCCGAAAATTACGGTGCTGGTCAACTGTGCGGGAACCGGCAGCCATAAATTTTTTGCCAGACAAAGCAAAGAGGAGATCGACGCCATGATCCAGTTAAACATTACGGCGCTGACCCGCATGACCATGCTCTGTCTGCCCTACATGAAAAGCGGCAGCAAGCTGATACAGGTTTCCTCCGGGGCTGCCTTTGTCCCCCAGAGCGCATTTGCCGTCTATGCCGCATCCAAGGCGTATGTGTACTCCCTGAGCCGCGCGCTGGGGCAGGAGCTTCGCGGGCGGGGCATCACAGTGACTGCCGTCTGTCCCGGACCTGTCAACACGCCGTTTCTCGCCCACGCCTACGAAGGTATGTCCGGGTTCGGGGCGTTAAAGAGACTGACCATGGCGAAAACGGCCTGTGTCGTGAAGAAGGCGATCGAGGACTGCAAAATCGGAAAAAGCGTTTCCACCTGCGGTCTGCCCATAAAACTTCTGTACCTGTCAACCCAGAGCGTGCAGAATGTGATGACAAAATGTTTCCGCCCGCAGCCAGAGACTGTGGACCACGCCGGAACAAAAGCGAAGATCATGTGATGTGATCCATCAAACGGAGAATATTTTATGAAAAATTTACTTGTACCAAAAGGTGCGTTCGGCTATCTGAACAATCGTAAAAAATACACGGCTCTTCGGACCGTCCTTTTCTTTTCCATTTCCGCAGCTCTGTATATTTCGGGAATCATAAGAACCGGCTCCAACAAAAACCTGCTCACCATCGTGGCGGTTCTGGGCTGTCTGCCCGCCTGCAAGAGCGCGGTGAACTTTATCCTTTTCCTGCGTGCCAAAGGCTGCAGCGACGCGCTGCACGAAAAACTGGTTTCTTATGAAGACGGCTCGATGACCGTCTTTTACGATATGTATTTTACCTCCTACCAGAAGAATTACCCCTTGAGCCATATGGCATTGAAGGGCGGTATACTCTGCGGCATGACAGAAAATCCTTCCTGCGACTGCCGGGAGGCGGAAAAACATCTGGAGCAGATGCTTGTGCAGGAGGGGATCAAAAATGTGGCGGTTCAAGTTTTTTCTCAAGAAGACAAATATATTGACCGACTAAGTCGGTTGTCGGAGATGCAGGTGGAAGATCACAAAGAGCGGGAAGGGATCATCAACCTGCTGTATGACATTTCCATCTGACCTCCTTTTGTATGAGGCGTTGGGTAATTACAGTGCTGAAGCGTTTGAGAAAACAGGCGAGGTATTATGTATCAGGCAACAATCACGGAGAGGGAAGCGGGACAGCGGTTTGACAAGTATCTGCAGCGTATTCTGCCAAACGCGGGCAACGGCTTCCTCCATAAAATGCTCAGAAAAAAGAATATCACCCTGAATGACAGGAAGGCGGACGGCAGCGAAAAGACTGCCGTGGGAGACTGCGTGAAAATTTTCTTCGCGCAGGAAACGCTCCACAAATTTATGGGAGGGCAGTCTGACCAGTCTGCGGAAAATGACGGTTTAGCCAGTGCGGGGGCGGAGAAAAGCGCTGCTTATTATCAACAGGCATACGGGACGCTCTCTGGTATTCAGGTTATCTATGAGAACGACCATATCCTAATTGCGGATAAGCCCGCGGGCATACTGTCCCAGAAAGCAGAGAAAACGGATCTTTCTCTGAATGAGTGGCTGACCGGCTACCTTCTTGAAAAAGGGGAGCTGTCTGAGACAGATCTTTCCTTTTACAAACCTTCCGTCTGCAACCGCCTTGACCGCAATACGAGCGGCATGGTGCTCTGCGCCAAAACCCTTCAGGGGGCGCAGCTTCTGAGTGCGCTTTTGAAGGACCGGACCCTTCATAAATATTATCAGCTCTACGTAAAAGGGCATATTACGGAAGAGCGGCTGATCGAGGGATATCTGGTCAAGGACGAGAAGAAAAACAGGGTGATGATACGGTCAGAGAAAACTGTTTCCGACCGGGACGGACGGTTGATCCAGACAAAGTATAAACCACTTCGCATCGAACAGGATAAGACGCTTCTGGAGGTGGAGCTGATCACGGGAAAGCCCCATCAGATCCGGGCGCATCTGGCAGGCATCGGTCATCCGCTTCTGGGGGATTACAAGTACGGGGATAGGGCGTGGAATGAGAAATACCGCAGGTACGGCGTACAGTCGCAGCTTTTACACGCCTACAAGGTGGTGTTCCCGCCGCTCGACGAGCCTTTTGCGGATTTGAGCGGGCGCACTTTTGTCTGTGAAGTGCCGGAGAGTTTTAGGTGTGTCTCGCATTTGAATTAGGCGGGACAGATGCTTTTATTGAAATTGCAAAATCAGAACATTTGTTCTTGCCAATCTCTTTCAATGGGAGTATACTGGTGTGAGAAGAACAGGCAAGAGCCCCCTTCGGAACGAGGATTAAGATGGCGACATGGAACTCCCGCGGGCTGCGCGGCTCCACTTTGGAGGATCTGATCAACCGTACAAATGAAAAATATCTGGAAAACGGGCTGGCACTAATCCAGAAGGTGCCAACGCCCATTACGCCGATCAATATCGACAAGGACAGCCGCCATATCACGCTCGCCTACTTTGACCAGAAGAGCACGGTGGACTACATCGGCGCGGTGCAAGGGATTCCCGTCTGTTTTGACGCCAAGGAATGCGCTGTCGATACCTTTTCCCTGCAGAATATCCACGAGCATCAGGTGGAATTTATGGGACAGTTCGAGAAACAGAAGGGGATCGCCTTCTTTCTTATTTATTATTCCCACAAGGATCTCTTTTATTATCTTCCTTATGAGATGTTGCGCTATTTTTGGGACCGGGCGAAGGAGGGAGGGCGCAAGAGTTTCCGTTTTGACGAGCTGAACCCGGAATATGTGCTGCCGAAGAAGCACGGGATTCTGGTGCCGTATCTGGATATGATCCAGAAAGATCTGGAGGACCGGGTAGAATAGCGTGAGAAATGCATTGATTTGAGTCACAGGGAGGAAACGGGATATGAGTAAGGGTTTGGAACAATACAAAGCGTTTATTGACGGGCTGGCTGAGAGGAAGGACGCTGTGGAAGCGGCATGGATCAGGGGAACCGGCTATCCGCAGATCGAGGACAACAGGGAAGTCAACCAGTTTCTCGGTTCTTTGACGCCGGACCAAAAAGAGATCGTGGCGGGCATGGTTCAAAATGCGAGAATCAGCGGCATTCACGATACCCTCGCCTATATCAATGAGAGGATGGACTGCGACGGGCTGGTGTTAAGTCAGGATGGAGAGGACTATCCGTATGACCATTTTGACAGTATGCACTTTGACTTCATTTGCAGATGCGAGGGTGATGAATGGGCGGAGTAAGGTTAAAAATCAACATTTTCAATCGCGGGATTTGTGTCTGCGCGGCGCCTGCCACAAACTGATTATGAGCAGGAAACAGCAAAATGAGGTAAAATTATGAAAAGAGCGAAAAATTATATATCTGCTGCGATCATCCTATCAGCGGCACTCTTACTTGCGGGTTGCGGCACTGATACAGGCGATGCCACGGAAAAGCTGCAGATAGAGCCTATTACGGATACGGATGAAGCTGCGGTGCAGACGGATACGCCAACGGAAAATGAGACAGAAGAAACAGAGAACAGAGCTGCGGCAGATGAAAACAGCGTAGCAGAAGAAAATGGGGCTGGCACAGATACGACAGAAGAAACGGACATAACGGATCAGCCGGAAACGCCAGTCGACGGAACATCTGTCTACGAGGATGTGCTTGCGCAGTACCGGGACATGGTGCAGCATGATTTTTACAAGGAGTTTTTGGATTCTGACGACTACGAGAGTCATTTTGGGAAGGATATCGGCGAAGAAATCCGTGCCCACAGGCAGGGTATCTTTTATGCGCTTTATGATATAGACGGAAACGGGACAGAGGAGCTTATCATCGCCGGTGAAGAAGACGGCATCGGTGTGTCAAATCCTTCCTTTGCTCCTAGGTATTACGATTTATATGGTTATGACGGAAACAAGGTGGTGTCTCTTTTTCCCGATATGGAATTAGGCGGACGGTCAAATTTCTCGTTTCATGGAGACGGTGTGATTGAGGTCGTTCACTCTCTGCCTCAAAGGGAAATATGCATTGAAATCTATAAAATAGGAAACGACGGCGTAACGCCGGAATTAGTTGATCGTTTTTATATTGCTGCCGATTTGACAGGAGAGAAAGCCGTATATACATATTTTCAAAATGGTCAAACTGGAAGTGAAATTTCCGAAGAAGCGTACCGTTCTGCCCTGCAAGGCTACGAGACGCCTCTTGCAGAGGAATTGGTATGGGAAGAGATTTACTGATTGACAAACAGAGGAAAACAGCGTATAGTGTAATGAGTTTGACTTGCTAATGAATTAGCGAATTATCACTTTAAAGCGGTAAAGTCACGTGGTGGTATCGTTTATTTAGGACGACAAAACACCGACAGGAAACGAGGAGTATATGAGCAAAAAGTTAGTACATACGCCGGAGGGCGTGCGGGATATTTACGGGGAAGAGAAGGCGAAGAAGACGGTGGTTGAACGCCTTCTGCATGAAAAGATCACGGGCTACGGCTACCGGGACATCCAGACCCCGACCTTTGAATTTTTCGACGTGTTTTCAAAGGAAGTGGGGACGACGCCGTCCAGAGAGCTTTACAAGTTTTTTGACAAGGAGGGCAATACGCTTGTTCTGCGCCCGGACTTTACGCCGTCCATTGCAAGGTGCGCGGCAAAGTATTTTATGGACGAGGACGTGCCGATCCGGTTCTGCTATCAGGGGAACACCTTTACCAACACGTCGCAGCTGCAGGGCAAGCTTAAGGAAATAACCCAGATGGGGGCGGAGCTGATCGGCGACGGCTCCGTGCAGGCGGACGCGGAGATGATTGCCATGACGATCGAGGCGCTCTACCACGCGGGACTGTCCGATTTCCAGCTGAGCGTCGGCAATCTGGAGTATTTCAAGGGCATCTGCGCAGAGGCGGGGCTTGACGAGGAGACAGAGCTGGAGCTTCGGGAGTTTATTTCCGGCAAAAACTATTTCGGCGCAGAGGAGCTGCTTACCCGCGTCGGCGTACACAAAAAGGACAAGGAACTGCTCCTCAAAGTGGGAGACCTGTTCGGGACAGTCTCCATTCTGGAGGATGCAAAAAAGGCGGTCTCCAACAAGCGGTCCAGACACGCCATCGAGCGGCTTGAGAAGCTGTATCGGACGCTTGTGGATTACGGGGTGGAAAAGTATGTTTCCTTTGACCTTGGGATGCTCAGCAAGTATAATTACTATACGGGCATCATTTTCAAGGGCTACACCTACGGCGTGGGCGACGCGATTGTGAAAGGCGGGCGTTACGACAGCCTGCTCGGACGATTCGGCAAGGAAGCAGCGGCGATCGGCTTTGTGATTGTGGTAGACGACCTTCTTGCCGCCATGGGACGGCAGAATGTGATCATTTCTGGAATAGAGGAGCCGATGAAACTGTATTATACGGAAGAGACCTTCAAGGAAAAGCTGATGGAAGCTAAGCATATGCGGTCGTCCGGGAAGAAAGTGGAGTTACTTCCCCAGAATGAGAAGTAATTTTAAAGTTAAGAGAAAAGAGAGCGTACTTGAAAATGAGTGAGGAAAGATATCTGACATTCGCCCTTGGGAAAGGGCGTCTTGCCAATAAAACAATGGAACTTCTGGAAAAAATCGGCATCACCTGCGAAGAGATGAAGGATAAGGATTCCCGCAAGCTGATTTTTGTGAACGAGGAGCTGAAACTGAAATTCTTCCTGTCGAAGGGACCGGATGTGCCTACCTATGTGGAATACGGGGCGGCTGATATCGGCGTGGTCGGCAAGGATACGATCATGGAGGAAAACAGGCGGGTTTACGAGGTGCTTGACCTCGGGTACGGAAAGTGCCGGATGTGTGTCTGCGGTCCGAAGAGCGCGAAAGAGCTTTTGCAGCACCATGAAATGATACGGGTGGCAAGCAAATATCCCAATATCGCCAAGGACTATTTTTACAATAAGAAACACCAGACCGTGGATATCATCAAGCTGAACGGCTCCGTGGAACTGGGACCGATTGTAAAGCTGTCTGACGTGATTGTGGATATCGTGGAGACCGGGTCCACGCTCAAGGAAAACGGACTGGAAGTGCTGGAGGAAATCTGCCCGCTGTCCGCGAGAATGATTGTGAATCAGGTCAGTATGCAGATGGAGCCGGAACGGATCAAGAAGCTGATCGCGGATCTGAAGAGCCATCTGTAGCCGTTTTTTAAGGCACTATAAAATTTATCTTCGGAAGGATGACAACAATGGAGAATGACAGAAAGGGGTTTGACATGAAAGAATTTAAGGGGATTATTATCGCATTGATCGCAGGGGCGTGCGCCATCGCCTGCGTCACAATCTTTTCACAGAATATTGTGAACTACAAGAAAACATCCGGCAGCGAGGGGCTGTCAGCCACCGGCTCCGCCAACTGCGACTTTGAGGCGGACTTGATTGTCTGGCGGGGCAGTTTCTCCGGGCAGGGAGCCACCACGCAGGACGCGTACCGCTCCATCAAAAAAGACGCGGAGCTTGTGCGCAAATATCTGGTGGACAGCGGCGTGAAGGAGGAGGAGATGGTGTTCAGCTCCGTGACCATCAATGCCCGCTGGGAGTCCGAGTACAATGAGAACGGCGACCGTATACGGGATTACATCGACGGCTACGACCTTTACCAGAATGTGTCGATCACTTCCACGGACATTGATAAGATCGAGGGCATTTCCCGGGATATCTCCGGGCTGATCGAGTCCGGCGTGCAGTTTGCCTCCGAGGAGCCGGAGTATTACTACACCAAGCTGGATGAATTAAAACTTGATTTAATTAAGGAGGCGACGGAGAACGCGAAAAACAGGATTGACCTGATGGCGCAGGGAACCGGCGCAACGGTAGGCGAGCTTTTGAACGCGAATCTGGGGGTGTTCCAGATCACCGCGCAAAACAGTAACACGGAATACAGCTACGGCGGCTACTTTGACACCAGTTCAAGGAAAAAGACGGCGTCCATTACGGTCCGCTTAAACTACAGCATTGTAAATTGAATGCCGTGTGAATAACAGATACAGCCTGCATAAAATCTGTGCAGAACCTGTGAGCAAATATGAGAAGTAGAAAATGGGGGGGGGGAAACACAAAGTTATGAAAACAATTCGTTTGACAAAGGATTCACAGCGGGATCTTCTTGACAGCTTATTAAAGAGGAGTCCAAACAATTACGGGCAGTATGAGTCCGTTGTGGCGGATATCATTGCCAATGTCCGTGAAAAAGGCGACGAAGCTGTATTTGACTATACAAGTCAATTCGATAAATGGAACTGTACCGCGGACAATATCCGTGTGACGGAAGCGGAGATTGAGAAAGCATATGCGGAGGCAGATGCTGCCTTTGTGGCGGTGATGGAAAAATCGGCGGCAAATATCCGGGATTTCCACCAGAAACAGCTTCGTAACAGCTGGATTGACACCAGACCCGACGGCTCCCTTCTGGGACAGCGGATTCTCCCCATTGCCGTCTCCGGGGTTTATGTGCCGGGCGGAAAGGCAGCTTATCCAAGCAGCGTGCTGATGAATGTCATTCCCGCCAAAGTGGCAGGCGTGGAACGGATTGTGATGACAACCCCGGCAGGAGCCGACGGCAGGGTTAATCCGGGCACTCTGGTTGCCGCCAGAATTGCCGGTGTAGACGAAATCTATAAAGTCGGCGGCGCACAGGCGATTGCGGCGATGGCATTCGGCACGGAAAGCATTCCGAAAGTGGACAAGATCACGGGACCCGGCAATATTTTTGTGGCGCTGGCGAAGAAGGCATGTTTCGGCTATGTCAGCATTGACTCCATTGCGGGGCCGAGTGAGATCCTTGTGATCGCAGACGAGACCGCAAATCCCCGCTATGTGGCGGCGGATCTGCTCTCACAGGCAGAGCATGACGAACTGGCGAGCGCGATCCTGATCACCACAGACGAGGGCGTGGCAAAAGAAGTGGAACAGCAGATCGACGGCTTTTTGCAGGAGCTGTCCCGGGCGGATATCATCAGAAAATCGCTGGACAATTACGGCTATATCCTGCTGGCGGACACCATGGACAGCGCGGTGGAGGCGGCCAACGCCATCGCCTCGGAGCATCTGGAAATTTTGACGAAAGATCCGTATCAGGTGATGACGAAGATCAGAAACGCGGGCGCGATTTTCCTTGGCGAATACTCTTCGGAACCTTTGGGAGACTATTATGCGGGACCGAACCATATTTTGCCCACAAACGGCACGGCGCGGTTTTTCTCCCCCTTAAATGTGGACGATTTTACGAAAAAGACTAGTCTGATCTCTTATTCGCGGGAAGCTTTGGAACAGGCGCATAAGGATATTGAACTGTTTGCCGGGAAGGAAGGGCTTACCGCCCACGCGAACTCGATCAGGGTGCGGTTTGAATAATATTTCTCCAATTCACAGAAAAACTGTGGCACGAAGGTTCGTGTTAAAATATAAGAAAAAATGTCAGAAGGAGCGTGTCATGTCCAGAACAGCGACAATAGAACGGAACACGAAAGAAACGCAGATTAAATTGGCCCTCACTTTGGATGGCGCGGGGAAAAGCGACGTGCACACCGGCATCGGTTTCTTCGACCATATGCTGGAAGGGTTCTCCAGACATGGATTTTTTGACTTGACTATGCAGGTCAACGGTGATCTCCATGTGGACGGGCACCACACGGTGGAGGATGCGGGCATTGTGCTTGGCACGGCAATCAAAGAGGCGTTGGGAGATAAGGCAGGCATCAGACGCTACGGTTCCTTTATCCTGCCGATGGACGAATCCCTCTGCCTGTGCGCGGTGGATCTGTGCGGCAGGCCGTATTTCGTGTTCGACTGCGACTTCCCGACAGAGCGGGTGGGAGAGTTTGACACGGAGCTTGTGCGGGAGTTTTTCTATGCGGTCAGTTACAGCGCGGGCATGAACCTGCACCTTAAAATGCTGAGCGGCGGAAACGCCCACCACATGATCGAGGCGATGTTCAAAGCGTTCGGCAAGGCGTTAGACGAGGCGTGTTCCTATGACCCGCGGGTAAAGGGCGTGCTCAGCACGAAAGGAAGTTTGGCTTAATTTTCACAAAACGAGAAAGGGCAGTATGCGGTATGGCTTACAAAAAATTTATCCCATGTATTTATTTATATAAAGGAGACGCGGTGAAGGGTTTTTCGGACAGCACGATTATTGACACAAACCCGGTGGCGCTGGCGAAATATTATAGTGACAACAACGCGGACGAGCTGATCGTATACGACATGTCCGAGGGAGATGCCGCCCGCGAGGAGGCGCTTGATATCATCAAATCCATCTGCAGCGAGGCGGAGATCCCTGTGATCGGCGCAGGAAATGTGAAACGCATGGAGGACATCAAAAAGTTGCTCTACGCGGGCTGTAAGAAGGCGGCGCTCAACTATTCCAAACCGGGCAATATCGAGATTACGGCGGAAGTATCGAAAAAATTCGGCAAGGACAAGATTGTTGCATGTGTGACGGAGGCTGACAGCATCACGAGAAACGAGGCGCTCATCGACGAGTATATCTCGGAGATCATTCTCGTGAAGGAAACCTGCCTGAAAGAGTCCATCTCGATCTCCCGTTTTCCCATGATCGCTTCTGTGCCGGAAGTTTCTCTGGACAAGATTCTGGAACTTTTGTCCAACGATAACATCTGCGGCATTTCCGGGTTTGCCATCAACGAGAACGCGAAAGAACTTCTCGCCATCAAGGCGCTGTGCCAGAATAACGATATCACTGTGAACACCTTTGAGCCTGCCATCCCGTGGGAGGACTTTAAGCTGAACAGCGACGGGCATGTGACCGTGGTCGTGCAGGATTATAAGACCGACGAAGTGCTGATGGTTGCCTATATGAACGAGGAAGCGTACAATACGACGCTGAAAACAGGCAAAATGACGTATTACAGCAGAAGCCGGGACGAGCTCTGGGTGAAAGGCGAAACGAGCGGTCATTTCCAGTATGTGAAATCCCTCACGGCGGACTGCGACAAGGATACCATCCTCGCCAAGGTTTCCCAGATCGGCGCGGCGTGCCACACCGGCTCCCGTTCCTGCTTTTTCAATGAGATCATGGCGAAGGAGTACGAGGAGACGAACCCCCTCAAGGTGTTTGAGCAGGTGTTCGACGTGATCAAGGACAGAAAAATCCATCCCAAGGAAGGCTCCTACACAAACTATCTCTTCGACAAGGGCGTTGACAAGATCCTGAAGAAGCTGGGAGAGGAGGCGACGGAGATTGTCATTGCCGCCAAAAACCCCAACGCCAACGAAATCAAGTATGAAATTTCGGACTTTTTGTATCATATGATGGTGCTAATGGCGGAGAAGAATATCACCTGGGAGGAGATTACCGCAGAACTGGCGCAACGGTAATTGACTGTATTTTGATGGAAGGTAAAATACATGGAATTAATTATGCAGCCTACTTTTTCAACGTGTGGACAGGCATGTATTGCCATGATTACTGGAAAAAGTGTTGAAGAAGTAATCAAAGATATGAAAATATTCGATTCAGACCGTCCACACTTTAGAAATATATGTTGAATAACGAAGGACGTACCTTTTCGGGTACGTTCTTTTTTTGCGCAATTTCTCATAAAATGTAGGGACAAAATGAAGTATTTTCAGTGAAGCGCACAACGCATGGCGCAGAACGAAGAAAGGACTCATAAATGGCAGAAAAGAAAGTGACGCCGGAGAAACGGATGGAACTGGCAAGACATATCAGGGAGGAAAATCTGGGAAACCGCCTGAAACTCAGACAGCGGGAGCATATCCTTTACGGGAAGGAAAGTCCCATGCCCCTCTACGAAAAGGGACTGCTCGCCGGGGACGAAGGCTTTCCCGGCTATGGAAACGGGGAAAATGAGGGGATTCCGGGCAATGCCACCGGCGGTTTTAAGTATCGGATGGCGCTCTCCGTCCTCCTTTTTGTAGGTTTTCTGCTCTGCGACACAAGGGACAGCAAGATCCTGTCGTACAGCACAGGCGACGTCTACGATATGATCGTGGCGGACAGCTTCCATCTGTACGACGGCGGCGAGAATGCCGTGATGGAGGAGCTTGCGGATTTATTTCAGTAAAAATTCATTCTCAACCGGACGGCGAAGTTTTGACAAAATATAATGACATTGCATGTGCGTTTGTGGTAGTATAAGGACGTTAACCATTCACCGGGCAAAAGAATGCAAAACGCGATGATAACAGCAGACGAAAGCGGAAGGAGAATATACAGATGAGCGTTTATAAAATTCCATTGAAATACAAGGCGGGCGAATTTGCCTTTCACGAAATGGACACTGACGAGGGCGACTGTCTGACACTTGACTACGATAACGAACATCAGCTCCTCACATACAACGTGCCGCTGTACGGCGGCGAGGCAAGGCTGTACACGGTTCCCCGGGAGCTGATGCCCGGAGCGCTTACGGCGTTGTACGACAATAACGGCAATATCGAGAAGGTCATGCTTTCCGGCACACGGCTGCTATACATTTATTTTAAGAATGTAATGGCGCCTGAGAGGGTCATTCTGAAATTTGTCAAGGCGGAGGCGGACCGGGTTTGCGATGCGATCATAAAACGGAAACAGACGCTGGCGCGGATTTTTGTCGAGAAGTTTTATGATGGGGAGGCAGTCGATATCGCCGCCAAAACGGCAACAGCCGGAGAGGTGCAGGCGGTGATTGACAAATATGACGGCGATGTCACAGTGGCGGACAACAGCGGCGATTTTCCCATAGAAAACAGGCTGGCGCTTGAGAGTGAAGCGCTCGGCGTCATGCTGATGTGCGCCGACGGTCTCCTTAGAAACAGGCTGTTTGAAAAGGCGGTGGAAACTTTTGCGGAGCGGGTTAAAAGCCGCGTTCTTAAAAAAATAGAAACCACCGAAGATTTTCAATTTATAGTGGAAGAATACGATTAGATTCGTCTGATATACTTACTACAAAAAGGCAAGGTACATTTTTATGAGAAAATTAGCGCTGCGCGACGATATATTGATGCAGGTGGAAAAGCCCGCCCGCTATATCGGAAACGAATACAATTCCGTCATAAAGGACAGGGAAAAAATTGCTCTGCGTTTTGCCATGTGCTTTCCCGATGTCTACGAGATCGGCATGTCCCATCTGGGCATCCAGATTCTTTATGGCATGTTAAACGACTGGGAAGACGTCTGGTGCGAGCGCGTCTATTCCCCTTGGGCGGATCTGGATCAGATTATGCGAAAGGAATCCATCCCCCTGTTTTGTCTGGAGTCTCAGGAACCTGTAAAGAATATGGATTTTCTCGGCATCACCATCCAGTATGAGATGTGTTACACCAATATTTTGCAGGTGCTGGAGCTTTCCCAGATCCCGCTTCTGTCAAAGGATCGCGGGGAGGACATGCCCCTTGTGATCGGCGGCGGTCCCTGCGTCTATAACCCGGAGCCGATCGCGGATTTCTTTGACCTGTTTTATATCGGAGAGGGGGAAACCCAGTACCGCCCGCTGTTTGACTGGTATCTGGAAAACAAAAAAAACGGCGGTACGAGAGAGGAGTTCCTGCACGGCGCGGCGAAAATTCCCGGTATTTACGTGCCGCAGTTTTATGAGGAACTGTACAATGCGGACGGCACGATCGCGGGACGGCGGAAAAAATACGAGGATATCCCCGACGTGATCGTAAAAGAGATCGTAACGGATGTGACGGATGCCTATTACCCGTTAAAACCCGTCGTGCCTTTTATCAAGGTGACGCAGGACCGGGTCGTTCTGGAAATCCAACGCGGCTGTATCAGAGGCTGCCGCTTCTGTCAGGCAGGCCAGATTTACCGCCCTGTGCGGGAGCGGGACGTGGAAAGGCTGAAGTCGTATGCCGTGGAAATGTTAAAAAACACGGGGCATGAGGAAGTTTCCCTAAGCTCCTTAAGTTCCAGCGATTATACAAGGCTCAATGAGCTTCTGGACTTCCTGATCGAGGAGTGCGGACAAAAACACGTTAATATTTCCCTCCCCTCCCTGCGCATCGACGCCTTTTCCCTCGATGTGATGAGCAAAGTGCAGGACGTGAAAAAGAGCAGCCTGACCTTTGCACCGGAGGCGGGCAGCCAGCGGCTGCGGGATGTCATCAACAAAGGGCTGACAGAGGAGGACATCCTGAACGGCGCCACATTGGCATTTGAGGGCGGCTGGACGCGGGTGAAGCTATATTTTATGCTGGGGCTCCCCACGGAGACGGAGGAAGATATTCTCGGGATCGGCGACCTCTCCAACAAGATCGCGGCAGCCTTCTTTGAGGCAGTACCGAAGGACAGGCGTGTAAACGGCAAAGTGCAGATCGTCACCAGCACTTCCTTCTTTATCCCCAAGCCTTTCACGCCGTTCCAGTGGGCGCCCATGTGCACCAAGGAGGAATTTCTCGACAAGGCGCACCTGACGAAGAAAGGCATTATGAGCCAGTTAAACCAGAAGAGCATCAAATACAACTGGCATGAGGCGGATGTGAGCGTCTTAGAGGGCGTCTTTGCCAGAGGCGATCGCCGTGTGTCCGAAGTTATACGCCGCGCCTACGAAAAGGGCTGTATGTTTGATTCATGGAGCGAGTATTTCCACAACGATCTGTGGTTGGAAAGTTTTAGTGAATGTAACGTGGATATTGGCTTTTACACGACAAGGCAGCGTATGGACGACGAACTCTTCCCATGGGATTTCATAGACTGCGGCGTGACAAGGGAATTTCTGCTGCGGGAGTGGAAAAAGGCAAAAGACCAGACAGTTTCCCCCAACTGTAAGGTTCGGTGTCAGGGCTGCGGGGCGAATCGGTTCGGGGCGGGAATCTGTTACGAGAGATGATAGATGAGACATGAATACGCCGCTTTAAAGAAAACAGCGAGAATCCAGCCTTATAAACTTTACAGCAGAGCTGGGTAATATGCAGCATAGGAATGAGGTAACCACATGAAAGTCAGAATCAAATTCGCCAAATACGGCGCCATGAAATTTATCGGACATCTGGACATGATGCGCTTTTTCCAGAAAGCGGTCAGACGGGCGGAAATTGACGTGAAATATTCGGAAGGGTTCAGCCCCCATCAGATTATGTCCTTTGCCGCGCCCCTCGGTGTGGGCATCGAAAGCCGGGGCGAGTACATGGATCTGGAAGTTTTGTCCATGTCTGCGCCGGAGGATATGAAAGACGCGCTGAACCGGGTTATGGTGGAGGGTGTGGAAGTGCTTGCCGTAAACGTCCTGCCGGACCAGACGAAAAACGCCATGGCAAGCGTGGCAGCGGCTTCCTACTGCCTGCAGAGGAAGGAGGGCGGGTTTCCCGTTAACGATCTGTCAGAAAAACTCAGACAGTTTTACGCGCAGGATCACATCCCTTATACAAAAGAAACGAAAAAAAGCGTGATAGAGCTGGACTTAAAGCAGGGCATCTATGAACTAGGCGCGGAAAACGGCGCGATCCACATGCTCGTGGACGCCAGCAGCGGCGGCAACATCAAGCCGACGGTGGTTTTTGAAATGTTCTGCGCCTTTGCGGGCTGTGAGATACCTGTCTCCGACATTCAGGTGACGAGACTGGAGACCTACACCAATATGGCAAAAGAGGGGGAGCCGAGACATCTCGTGCCGCTTCTTTTACAAAATTAATTTTTTTTCAAATTTCCCTTGACCTTCCACCTTGTGGAAGCCTTATTCTGTCCGTAACAGGAGAAAACCGGCGGTTTCGGCAAGGAGGATGCAGCATGAAAATCAACGAAGTGGAACAGCAGGTAGACATCACGAAGAAGAATATCCGTTTCTATGAACAGCAGGGACTCTTAAGTCCCAAGCGCAATATGGAAAACGGATATCGCGACTATTCCGAGGAGGACGTCACCGAACTGAAGAAGATCAAGATGCTTCGCAAGCTTTCCCTTCCCATCGAAGAGATCAGAAGGATCCAGAAGGGCGATCTGCTTCTTGCTGACGCGCTGCAAAGACAGGTTATCCTATTGGAGAGGGAACGGGCAAGCCTTGAAGAGACCACCCGCCTGTGCCGGCTTCTGAGCGAAGAGGTATGCCAGTATACCGCCTTTTCTCCTGACCAATACTTAGAAAGGATGGTAGTAATGGAACAGGAAGGCACAAAATTCTTAAATGTAAACAGACACGACATTCTGCAGAAGAAGCTGGCGCCCATAATTTTCAGCGGTCTGGTTATTCTGCTGATGGCTGGGATCATTGCCTTTACAATCTGGGCATATCTGGCTGACGACATGCCCTTGCTCGCAGCGGGACTGTTTATTCTGGTTCCCATTGTTATGATTCTGGCGATTGTTGCCGTGCTGCTACAGAGAATGAAGGAGATTGAAGGAGGAGAAGAGGATGTTGCTCGTAAATACTGATTTTATCACAGGAAAAGAACTGGAAACATTGGGAATTGTCAAGGGGAACGTCGTCCAGTGCAGAAACGTGGGACGCGATTTCATGGCAGGCATCAAAACTTTGGTAGGCGGGGAATTGAAAGAATACACGGAAATGCTCAATCAGGCAAGGCAGATTGCGATTAAGCGCATGGTGGATGAGGCACAATCTCTGGAGGCGGATGCCATCATCAACATCCGATACGCGTCCTCCTCCATCATGCAGGGCGCGGCGGAAGTGATCGCATACGGCACCGCAGTAAAATACAAACGATAAAACGAAAGCGAAGGACGCGGGGACTATGACAGCATAGTCCTCGCAATTTTTGGCGGTAAATTATTTGTTGAAACAGAGATTATTTGTTATAATGTATGCGATGATAATGGGTGATTTTGTGAAGAAGAAAGAGGAGACAGCCGCGCTATGGGTGACAAGGGCAGGATTCTTATCGTAAAACTGCATAAAAAACGCCTCAGTCTCCTCCTGAAAGACAACAGGATCCTTGCCGCCCGTGTGCAGCAGGATGCGACGATCGCGGTAGGAGATATTTATATCGGCAGGGTGCAGAGCATTTCTCCCAACATCAGCGCGGCTTTTATCGATCTGGGCGGTAAGAATCTGACCTTCCTTCCGATCACTGACGCCGCCACCGCTTTCGTGCTAAACCGGAAGCCGGACGGCAGCTTAAAGGCGGGCGATGAACTGCTCGTACAAGTCACCAAAGAGCCGATGAAAACGAAGCTCGCCGGCGTGACCACCAGACTTTCCCTGTCTGGGCAGTATGCGGTGGCTGGCATAAAGCCGGAAGGCTTAAAGGATGGTGTACAGGTTTCCTCCAAACTGGACACCGCAAAACAGGCATATTTTCGCGAACTGGAAGAGCTGAATCAAATATCCGGGCGTTTCCGGCTCATTGTGCGGACGAACGCCGGAACCCTTGACAGGGCGGATGCCCTTCTGGAAGAGGCGCACTTCCTGTCGGATACGCTGTCCCATATTCTGGAGGCTGCGCCGACCCGCACCTGTTACAGCTGTCTGTACCGAAATAAGCCGGATTACGTTTCCTTCGTGGAAAATGCTTACCAGACAGAGTATGAGGAGGTCGTAACCGATATCCCGGAAGTGTACGATACCCTTTTGGAACCGTGCCGGAAAGCGGATATTCCGCTTCGCCTCTACGAAGATTCCCTTCTGCCGCTCTATAAGCTGTATTCGGTGGAACAGCGCCTGCAGGAGCTTACCGACAAAAAAGTATGGCTGAAATCCGGCGGTTATCTGGTAATCGAACCTACGGAGGCATTGATTGCCATTGACGTCAATACGGGAAAGTATGAGTCCGGGAAAGACAAGGAGGAGACCTTTTACCGCATCAACAAGGAGGCGGCGGAAATGATCGCCGTCCATCTCCGGGCACGAAACCTGTCCGGCATGATTCTTGTGGACTTTATCAATCTGAAAAGCAGGGAACGGGAAACGGAGCTTTTGGAATATATGCGCGGTCTCTTAAAGAGGGATCCCATTCCCGCAAGAGCGCTTGATATGACGGCGCTGGGGCTGATGGAACTGACCAGAAAAAAAGTGGCGCCAAGCCTTGCCGAGCAATTGAAAAACCCGTAGACAGCTTGCGAAGCGGTCTTTGCCGCGCCTACAAAACAGGAACCGAAGATGTATCCATAGAAAGGAAATTTGGCTGCCATGAAACTTTTACATATGGAGAAAGTAAAGGACGGAAAATACCTGAAAAATTATGAACTGACCTACCAGAATAAGGCAGGCCATGAGAAAAAGTATGAGATTGTCAGCCGACATGAGATTTCCGGCCCGGAAGCGATCGGACAGCATGTCAGCGGCGTTTCCATTGTCGCTTTTCACGAAGAAAAAATGCTTCTGCTCCGGGAATTTCGGATGGGCGTCAACCGTTTCGTCTACAATCTCTGTGCGGGCATGATCAACGAGGGGGAATCTCTGGAAGAATGTCTCCAGAGAGAGCTGTATGAGGAAACCGGGCTTAGCGTGAAGAAAATCCACAGCATCCTGCCGCCCTCATTTGCCGCAGTCGCTTTCTCCGATGTGAAAACACAGATTGCCTTTGTGGAGGCGGAGGGAAATTTTGAGGACCACACCTCGGAAAACGAACAGATTACCGCTGATTTTTATACGAAAGAGGAGGTGCGGGAATTACTGGAGACGGAAGAGTTCAGTTCCCGCGCGCAGATCGCCGCTTACTTTTTTGCAGGGAATCCTTCATTTTTAAAACAACCCGTTGTTTGACCGGGTCAGTCATTATTTTGCGAAGTATTGGTAATTTCCATAAGAAAGGAACGTTCCATTTTAACCATGAAAATAAAGAAACAACATCTTATTTTGTCCATGATAGCATTATGCAGCCTGCTTCTTGCAGATCAGTACACCAAATGGCTTGCCATTTCCCATCTGAAAGGGCAGAAACCCTTCGTGATTATCAGCCGCGTACTGGAATTTTCCTATCTGGAAAACACGGGCGCCGCCTTCAGTTCCTTCGCGGGCAAACAGACCCTTCTGATCTGCCTGACAACTGTTGTCACCCTGCTTCTTTTGTGGAAATATCTTACCCTGCCGGATGGGAAACGTTTTGTTCCGATGCGCCTGTGTATGCTGCTCATCTTAAGCGGCGCGGTGGGGAATCTGATCGACCGGGTAAGCCGGAACTATGTGGTGGACTTTATCTATTTTGTGCCCATCGATTTCCCGAAATTCAACGTGGCGGACATCTATATTACCGTCGGTGTGGCTGTGCTTGCCTTCCTTCTCTTTTTCCGCTACAGTGATGAGGATATGGAGGCGCTTTTGTCTTTCCGTATGCAGAAAAAGTAAACGTCCTGCCACGGCTTTGTGCAGCTTTCTGTAGACAGAAAGGGGCGCTTTTTGTTATGATAGTTACGGCTCTTTTGTTGTAGAGTACATAATATATGTTGCGTGGTGATATCAAATTATGGATACCGTTTTTGTTGGACTGAGTATTTTAGGCATCGGCGTGATTGTGCTTGCACTGTTTCTTCTGCTGCAGGGGGACGGATCCCGGGATCAGAAGCTGATGCAGTATTTTCTGATGGGCGCCCTGATACAGAACGCAGGATATTTGTTAGAACTGACGGCGCCCTCTATGGATGCGGCTCTGGTCGCTGTGAAAATACAGTACATAGGATCGTTGACTATACCAGTCAGCTACTGTCATTTCATGTTCAGCTATTGTTTTGAGAAGGCTCCTGCAAAAATCTTAACCGTTCTCAAGATCATCGATGTCTTTATTCTGGGACTCGTTTTTACCTGTGACAGGCATTCCCTTTTTTATCGAAGCATAGACTGGCTGCAGACGGCAGGCGGCCATTCCTATCTGAGTCTTACATATGGTCCGGGATACTGGGCGTTTATGCTGTGCGCACTGATCATTCCCTATGCGTTTACCCTGATTGCCTTGATCCGCGTCTGTATCAAAAAGCCGGATTACGCAGCCGACAGAAAGTATCTGCTCATACTCGCTCTTTCCTTTGTGCCTGTGATCGTGCTGTGTTCTTATGTCCTGAAACTGACCACCGTGTATGACCCGACTCCGGCTGTGCTTGGTCTGATCCTATCAAGTGTCGTCATTCTGATCTGGAGCAGAAAGGTGTACGATTTCAGCAGTCTTGCCTCCGGCATTTTACTTGATACGCTCAACGACGGCGTCATTGCGATAGATGAGTACAAGCGGATCGTCAACTACAATCCGGCTGCGGCAGGCATTTTCCATGATCTGGACGCCCATGCCATCGGAAACCATATCGAAGAACTGGACGGTTTTCCGAGGGATATTCTCGATGACAATGCGCGGGAGGAATTCTGCTTAAACGGCTGCTTTTATCAGGGGCATGTACAGCAGATCCCTGATAAGTACGGCGGTAAAAAGGGATATGTGATTCTGATTCTGGATGTGACAAAGACAAGGAACTACATTGATGAGATCAAGCAGGTCAGAGAGCAGGCGGAGCAGGCAAACATTGCAAAGAGCGCCTTTCTCGCCAACATGTCACATGAGATCCGCACCCCGATGAACGCCATAGTTGGCTTGAGCGATATCATTATGGAGGAGAGCAGAGGGCGGAGAGTATACGGTTATGCCCGCGATATCAAATCTTCCTCCCAGAACCTGCTGGCACTGATCAACGATATTCTCGATCTGTCCAAGGTGGAAGCCGGGAAGATGACTCTTGTGTTAACGGAATATCATCTCAAGACGCTAGTCAATGAAGTGCTGAATATGATGGATATTGTCGCTTCCAGACACGGGCTTATGCTGATGAGCGAGTTTGACATGTCCATTCCCTGCCGCTATCTCGGCGATGAGGGCCGGATCAAACAGATTCTGATCAATCTTTTGAATAACGCCCTGAAATTTACGAAGCAGGGGCATGTGAAAATTTCCGTTGCAGGAAAGCCCGGGGACACGCCTGACACACAGCGCCTTATTTTCCGTGTGGAGGATACCGGCTGCGGCATTCAGGAAGAAGATATCGGAAAAATATTTGATAATTTCAGGCAGCTTGATTCCAAACGAAACAGAAGCGTGGAAGGAACGGGACTTGGCCTTTCCATCACCAAGCGGCTGGCCGAGATGATGGACGGCTCCATACAGGTAGAGAGCGTGTACGGCGAAGGCTCCACTTTCATTCTGGAAATATTGCAGAAGATTGTGGACAGCAGGCCGCTGTCTGAGGTCCCGGAAGTGGAAGTGCCAAAAGAAAAGGCGCTGGAGCCCTTTACGGCCAGGGACTGTAAAGTGTTGGTCGTGGATGACAATGTGATCAACAGAAGAGTCGCAAAGTCTCTGCTGCACACCTATGATCTGGAAATAGTTGAGGCGGAAAGCGGCATGGATGCGATCAAGCGTGTGGGAGAAACGCTGTTTGACATTATTTTCATGGATCATATGATGCCCGGTATGGACGGTATCGAAGCGGTGCAGCACATTCGGAGCGAGTGCGGGGAGAACGGAACTCTGCCGATCATTATCGGGCTGACCGCCAACGCCATGGAGGGCGTACGCGAGACGTTCCTGACAAGCGGTTTCCAGGATTTCCTGACCAAACCCATTGACAGACGTACACTGCACATGGCGCTTTTAAAGTGGATTCCGGCAGAAAAACAGACGAAGGACGGCTGGATCGATAAGTTACAGTCAAGCAGCGACAACCTGCAGAAATTTCAGGAAATTATCATTGAGGGAATCGACACCGACGTGGTGGCCGAGCATTCTTCAGCCGGCATTGAGGAGTATAACGAGCTCCTAAACCTGTATTGTCTGGACGGCAAACGAAAGCTTTCCGTTTTGCGCGGCTTTTTGGAAGAAAAAGACTATAAATCCTATGGCATAGAAGTCCATGCCCTGAAGAGCGCTTCCGCAAACGTGGGAGCCATGCAGGTTTCCAACAGGGCCAGAGAGCAGGAAAAGGCAGTAAAGAGAAAAGATTTCACCTTTGTGGACAGTCATGCCGAAAAACTGCTGCGGGAATATGAAGAACAGCTGGAACACATTCAAAAATATCTGGATGACAGACACAAGGAAGGCGGCCAGAAGAAAAAAGAAGAGAATCTGGAAAAAACAGAGCTGCTTGAGAGAATCCAGTCGGCTCTGAGCGATCTGGAAAATTTTCAATCCAAAGACTGTGCGCATAAAGTGGAAGAAATTCTGGAGTACCGGCTGGAGGAGTCCACGGAAACGGCGCTTGAAAAGATCCGAGAACAGCTCAAACTGTACGAAGATGACGCGGCGGAGCAGATGCTGCGTGAGTTAATAGAACAAATGTAAAAGGAGGATTTCAAAAGTGGAAAGTAATAAGCTGACAATACTGGCTGTGGATGATAATACGATCAGTCTGGCAACCATCGAGCAGGAGCTGAAAGGATCTTATGAGATCGTTCCCCTCAATTCAGGTGTGCGCGCATTGCAGTATCTGAAGCAGAAAACAGCGCCGGATCTGATTCTGTTAGACATCCAGATGGCTCCTAAAAACGGGATAGAGACGCTGCGCGAAATTCGGGAGATGGAAAAGTGTCAGGGAATTCCCGTGATCATGCTCACGTCACAGAGTGAGAAGCAGACGATCGTGGAAAGCTCCAAGCTCGGCATCAATGACTATGTGCTCAAACCTTTTAAAACCCAGGACTTACATGACAGAATCGAACGTGTCCTGAAGGAAGAAATAGATAAAAGACTGGAAAACAGATAAAATTGTGATTGACAAACTGGCATAAAATGTATATGATTATTGAGTATGCCGCATAACGAGGTAGAAGTGTGCCCTTCCGGGCATCACCACAGTTAGCGAGTAAATGGACAGGTGTCCATGAATAGGAGGTGTGCAGATATGTACGCAATCATTGCAACAGGCGGAAAACAGTACAAGGTATCCGAGGGCGATGAGATCAGAGTGGAGAAGCTTGACGTCGAGGTTGGTTCTACCGTTACCTTTGATCAGGTGATCGCTGTAAGCGATAAGGATCTTAAAGTTGCAGGCGATGTGGCAAACGCGACCGTGACCGGAACCGTTATGGATCAGGGCAAGGGCAAGAAAGTCATCGTCTACAAGTATAAGAGAAAAACCGGCTACCACAAGAAAAATGGTCACAGACAGCTCTATACGCAGATCAAGATCGACAAGATCAACGCGTAATGACAGGAATTACCATTTATAAAGACAAGGCAGGAGAATATCGGAAATTTACGTGCGACGGGCACGCGGCGTATGCAGACTATGGTCAGGATATCGTCTGCGCGGCTATTTCGGTTCTGGTGATCAACACGGTGAACGCCCTTGAGGAGATCACGAAGGAGCCGATACAGGTGGAGGCGGATGAAAAGGCGGGAAGAATCAGTTGTACTTTCTTAAGACAGCCCCTGCTTGAAACCTCCGTCGTATTAATGGATTCCCTTGCGCTCGGACTGGGCCGGATTGAGGCACAGTACGGGAAAAAACATTGTAAATTGACATTTAAGGAGGTGTAATACCATGTTGAATATGAACCTTCAATTTTTCGCTCATAAGAAGGGTGTCGGCTCCACCAAGAACGGACGCGATTCCGAATCCAAGAGATTAGGCGCGAAGAGAGCTGACGGTCAGTTTGTTAAGGCTGGAAACATCTTATACAGACAGCGCGGAACCAAGATTCATCCCGGCGTAAACGTAGGAAGAGGCGGGGACGATACGCTGTTTGCTCTGGTAGACGGTGTTCTTCGTTTCGAGAGAATGGGAAGAGACAAGAAAAAGGCATCCGTTTATCCCGTAGAGAAGTAAGAAGACCATAAAGACAGCTCCGAACATACTGGTGTTTGGAGCTTTTCTATTCCCCTTATATATGGAGAGAATTTATGTTTGCAGATCATGCGAAAATATATGTAAAAAGCGGCAAGGGCGGCGACGGGCACGTCTCTTTCCGGCGTGAAAAATATGTGCCAAACGGCGGTCCCGACGGCGGCGACGGCGGAAACGGCGGCAGCGTCTACTTTGAGGTGGACGAGGGTTTGAACACGCTGACGGATTTCCGGCACGTCCGTAAATACTGCGCGAAAAACGGCGAGGAGGGCGGCAAGAAGAACTGCGCCGGCAAAAACGGCGAGGATATCGTCATCAAAGTGCCGGAGGGCACCGTAATCCGTGAAGCGGAGAGCGGCAAAGTCATCACCGATATGTCCGGCGAAAACAGACGCTTTCTTCTTCTGAAAGGCGGACGCGGCGGCAGCGGCAACCAGCACTACGCCACCAGTACCATGCAGGCGCCCAAGTATGCCCAGCCCGGTCAGCCCGCAAAAGAGCTGGAACTGCTGTTAGAACTTAAGGTGATCGCCGACGTGGGGCTTGTGGGCTTTCCCAATGTGGGAAAATCCACCTTTTTGTCAAGGGTGACGAACGCCAGACCCAAAATCGCCAACTATCACTTTACCACCTTAAATCCCAATCTGGGCGTGGTGGATTTAGAGGACGCCAAGGGCTTTGTGATCGCCGATATCCCCGGACTGATCGAGGGCGCGTCGGAGGGCGTAGGGCTTGGGCACGAGTTTTTGCGCCATATTGAGCGGACCAGACTGATCGTGCATATCGTGGACGCGGCTTCCACGGAGGGACGCGATCCCGTAGCGGATATCTACGCCATCAACAAAGAGCTCGCCGCCTACGACCAGACGCTTGCCGAGAGACCCCAGATCATTGCGGCAAACAAGATTGACATGATCTACGAGAAGGACGATGATCCCGTAGAGAAGCTGAAAGCGGAATTTGAGCCGCAGGGCATTCCTGTCTACGCCATTTCCGCCGTCAGCGGCAAAGGTGTGCGTGAGCTTCTCTATGCCATAAACAACCGCCTTGGCGAGATGGAGGAGAGCAAACCGCTTACCTTTGTGCAGGAGTTCTTCCCGGAGTTTCATTTTGATATTGAAAACGAGCCCTTTACCGTTGTCTATGACGAGGAGGCAAAGGAGTATGTGGTGGAAGGACCCCGCATTGAAAAGATGCTTTCCTACACCAATCTGGAGTCGGAGAAGGGATTTAAATTCTTTCAGGATTTTATGCGCAAACAGGGCATTTTGGAGCAGCTTGAGGCGCTTGGCATTGAGGAGGGCAGCACCGTAAGGATGTACGGGCTTTCCTTTGATTACTACAAGTGATCGGACAAAGTTCGATCCCGGGAATGTTTAGCAGACCCGGAAACAGAGAAGGAGATTTTGATACATGGAATTGACAAGTAAGCAGCGGGCACATTTAAAAAGTCTGGCTAACAGCATTGACCCCATTTTTCAGGTCGGGAAATCCAGTCTGACGCCGGAATTTACAGAGTCGGTGGCGGACGCTTTCAACACGAGGGAGCTTATAAAGATCGCCGTCCTGAAAAACTGTGCGGACGATCCTCGGGTGATCGCCGATATGGTGGCGGATAGAACCCATGCCACGGTTGTGCAGGTGATCGGCAAAAAGATCATCCTCTACAAGCGGGACAAGAAGAATCCGAAGATCGTGCTGCCCAGATGAAGCAGAAGCGCAGAGGGGGAATCGCATGAGACGAATCGGCATTATGGGAGGCACCTTCAATCCCATTCACAACGGGCATCTGGCGATTGCAGACAGCGCCAGAGAGCAGTTTGCACTGGAAAAAGTGCTGTTCATGCCAAGCGGCGTCCCTTATATGAAAGACCAGCGGGAAGTCCTGCCCATACAGACGCGCTGTGAGATGACGGCACTTGCAATCAAGGATATGCCGGGCTTTGAGCTGTCTGAGACGGAAGCTTCGGACGCGGCGCTTGGAAAAAACACCTACACCTGCGACACCCTGCAAAAATTAAGGCACGCTGACCCGGAAGCCGTTTATTATTTCATTCTGGGGGCGGACAGCCTGTATGCCATGGAAAGCTGGAAGAACCCGGCGTTTATTTTTGAAAACTCTACGGTTCTGGCGGCGGTGCGAAGAGCGGCGCATAACCGGCACGAAACAGATTGCCCTGCAATGGCAGCTCAGGGCGGAAATGAGCAGACAACGATGGAAGCGCTGGCGGCACAGGCACAGTATCTGAGGAAAAAGTACGACGCCTCCGTGGAAATACTGGAATTTGCAGGCATGGACATCTCCTCCACGCAGATACGGGAGCGGGTGAGAGAGGGGAAATCCCTGCAGGGGCTGGTTCCAGAGGCGGTGGAGGCATATATCGTGGCGAAACATTTATATCTATCATTACAGCAGAACTGATTCTAAAACAGTCTGCAGGGGGAATACTGATATGAACGGTAAATCTACAGAACATCTGGATATTTCCCACCTCCGCAAAGAGATGGAGAGTATTCTGTCTTCCAAGCGTTATACGCACACGCTAGGCGTCGCCTACACAGCCGCCGCGCTGGCGATGGCGCACGGCGAAGATATGGAGAAGGCGATGACGGCAGGGCTTTTACACGACTGTGCCAAGTCCATGCACGGCTCTGAACTGGTGGCAATCTGTGAAAAGGCGCACCTCAACGTGACGGCGGTGGAGCGCGGCAATCCAACGGCGCTTTTACACGCAAAGGCGGGCGCCTATCTGGCGGAACGCAAATACGGTGTCTCGAATATGGACATACTAAACGCAATCCGTTATCACACGACGGGACGCCCGGATATGAGCAGACTGGAGAAGATTCTCTATATCGCGGACTATATCGAACCCGGCAGGAAACAGCTTGCGGAGCTTGAAATGATACGAAGGCTCGCTTTTCAGGATCTGGACTGGACCATGGAAAAGATACTGGCAAACACGCTGGCATATCTGCGGACCACGGACAATCAGGTGGATGATATGACAAGCAGGACTTATGAATACTATAAAAGACAGTAAAGGTAAGGTAGGTATTGTTATGAACACAAAGGAAATGGCACTTTTGGCAGTCAATGCACTGGAGGATAAGAAAGCGGAGGATGTCCGCATCATTGATATCAGCGAAATTTCCACGATAGCGGATTATTTTATTATTGCGGACGGCAGCAATAAAAGTCAGATACAGGCTATGGCGGACAATGTATCCGAGATTCTTGGAAGAGCCGGCGTAAACTTGAGGCAGATGGAAGGCTACCAGAACGCCAACTGGATTCTGATGGACTTTCAGGATGTGATTGTCCATATTTTTGACCGGGAGAACCGTCTGTTCTATGATCTGGAGCGGATCTGGCGGGACGGTGTGCTGATTGACAAGGAGACGCTGGAAAAGAAATAAATCTAAAAAGAGCAGAACCGGCGTATCGGATCGATACTGCCGGCTCTGTTTTGTCTTTGGAATTCTTACGTTATTACGCTGTCCGTATCCTATGCCTTGTTTGACTCTGCCATATTGCCGTTCGTGTACATATAGAATGTGATGATATACAGTCCGGCGATACCCACCAGGGCGTAAATGATTCTCGAAAACCATGACATGTTACCGAAAATAAATGCCACAAGGTCAAAGCTGAAAAGTCCGATCAATCCCCAGTTGATAGCGCCGATAATGGCAATCGTCAGGGCAAGGCAGTCTAAAGCTCTGTTTCTCATTTCCCTTCCCCCTTCATAAGACATCAACCCCTAAAAATAGATGAGAGACTGATTTTTCATCATAGCCGCAAAAATGCTGTGCAGTTACGATTACTATGTAGTATGTCTGAATGCTTTTTTCTTATGTAACGGGAAGGTCCTAAAAATTTTCCAGAACATATGTTTGTTCCAAAACCCGGATGACTACTGCTTTTTCACCACAGGAATCCACACCTCGTACTTTGCGTTTGCAGGGTCGGGATTCAGATAGACCTCTATATCCGGAGCATCGCCGTACTCATATCCCGACGTAGGCAGCCATTCCGTCACAATGCGCCGCTCCAGCTCCTGAATGGACTGGTTCGTGCCCTCACCGGGAAAGATTGCCCATGTAGCTGCCGGAACGGTATACTCCTCAAAATCCGCTTTTTCTTTTGAGGAAGGCACCGCAATATAATACCGCCACGTTTCCTTATCATTACAGACGCTGACGCCAAGCACTCCCATAGGCGGCATATCCATCATACCCGCCAGTCTCTGCAAAGTTCCGTTCATGGATACTTCCTGCCACTTAGAGGGAATCACTGTGAAGTTATCCTCAATATCCTTCTGCAATGGCACTGACACACCGACAATGCGGAATGTCTCCTTTTTTTCAATCCGATAGTTCATTTCCTCCGCTCCTTTGACTGTTATTTTAAACGAAACAGGCGGAAAGGATTTTACAGAAACGCCCTCATTTTTTACAGCGGACGGCGCAATGCCGTGGACGGACTGAAATGCCCTGTTGAACGCGGTGGGAGAGTGATACCCGTATTTTGCAGCCACATCAATAATCTTCGTGTCCTTTTCCTGCAAATCCACGGCGGCAAGAGACATTCTTCTCCTGCGGATATATTCAGAGAGCGGGACGCCCGCCATATAGGCAAACATTCTCTGAAAATGGTAGGAAGAACAGCAGGCAATTTTACCAAGCTGCCCATAATCAATCTCCTCCGTCAGATGTTCTTCCATATAACTGATTGCTTCATTTAATTTTTCAAGTCCCAGTTCGTTTTATTATTGCTGATAAAATGCGTGTATAAATATACATTTTCTCGAACTTTATACATTTTGAAAATGTGTTAAACTGATTGTTAAATAGTAGGTATCCTTTATATAGGCATATGAGGTATTGATGAATAAATAATATTTTATATGAAAGGATACAAACATGAGACAATTAAAAATAGTGGCTTATTGGACTAAAGATATACTTATATTTTTGATAATACAGTTAATTATAGCTTTAGTCTTTATAAGACTACAAATATTCCATGAATATAGAAATACAGATATTATATTAGCAATAATTATAGCAGGAATACCATTTTACTTGATTACAAAATTATATACGGGAATCAAACATATACGATTATTAAGACTATTAAGTAAAGTAAAAGATAAGCAATGGGTAAAGCCAGCACCGACAGGAAGTGTTGTAACGGCTTTAATATTATCAATTATCTCGTTGATTTTTGAAATAATAGGTGCAATGAATATATTTAGACAATACAAAGTCATAATTGATTACACGCAAATAAGTGTACAACAGCCTGACATAATTGCAGGTATAATATTCATGATAGCAGGATTCACCCTCAGTACAATAGTAGTAGGGATGAGACGATACAATATAATAAATTCAATAAGTATGATAATGTACATAAGTATTAGAACATTTATAGCAGTATATATACTTGCAATAAGTATTATAATGCTAATAACAGTAATAGCAGTATTTTAGATATGAGCAAATGCTAATGACATAATTGACATGTATGAACAAAATGCGTTTGAAAATAAACTTTTAAAAATATACTAAGTCTCAAATGAAACAGCATTAAAAGCCAAGACATTTTTTAGTGACTTGGCTTTTTTATGCATAATTATTGTTGAAAATCAAAGATTTATATGATATAATATCATTGGGTTTTTATACGCAATAACAAAACATCCAAACTACTATACGTAAATGGAGGAAACACCCATGAAATTGCAAAGGCTAAGTTGTCCTAATTGTAATGCATCTTTAAATATGGAATTAACGAAAGAAAGTGATTATATTTTCTGCCCTTATTGTGGACAACAATTCCATATTGACAATGAAAAAAGAGAGTATACATTTAATAAAAATATAAACATAAATAAAAACATCAATCATATAAAAAGAAAAATTGACGAAACAGAGATTGAGAAGGCAAGAGTTTCTGCTAAAGAAACAAAATATACATTGATTTTTATAGCCGCAATGTTCATTTTGATGATTGGATGCTTTACAGTACCTAGCCTAAAACAAGAATATGATGCTAAAAAGGAAGAACAGGCTGGTAAAGTAAATATAGGTTCACATTATGATTATGAGGAAAAAAATTATGAGTTTGTTGTAGCAGAATTTCAGGCTTTGGGTTTTGAAGATATTGAGACAATAGACTTGGATGACGCAGGTATTTTTAAAAATAAAGCGGATACTGTGGAATGTGTGTCTGTAAATGGTAATTCTAAATTTACTTGGCAAGATTATTTCTTTATTACAGATAAGGTGATTATTACATATCATTAACATAATAAAAATTAAGGAGGAAACAGAAACATTATGAAAAATTTTTTAGACATTATTAGCAACGGAATTTTGAATAAACCTGGCGACGAACTGTCAGCTCGTGTCACATCTACTGAAAGAAAAGTATTGAAAGTACATACTGATGGTGGCAAACAAAAATATAGTAGAACAGAATATAAAAATGGAACTGTTGTTGAAACAAAGACAACAAAGAAATAAAAGAAGATACATATAGGCGATGGCACAAAACCATCGTCTATTTTTATGTCATTTTTTACACATTCAAAATGTAGAAATTCTAACCCATATTTTATGCACAATGCACAATATAATTAAAATTGAATATGGTTTGGAGACAAAAAGGGCTATACATTACCAATGAGTTGCATACGTGCCAGTTATTGCACCCCATCTAATGACTGCATACATTCAAATATTTAAAAGTACAACAGGAAAACTGTGAGTACTTTTTAGGAGGTCGAACACATGTTTGACAGAATGGATGGCTTTAAGCCAAAAAATTGTATGTCGGGGTATGATTTTGAACTATGGGTGCAAGGCATACTGACCACGTTAAAATTTGACGCACGGAGAACAAAAGGAAATGACAACGGTGTTGACATTATAGCAACACTTGATGGAAGGGGGAAACATCTGAAATTTTACATACAATGTAAATTTCACAACAGACCAGTAGGAAAAACTCCTGTACAAGAAATATATACAGGATGTAACTATTTTGGAAATGACGGATATCCAGTAGTAATCACAAATAACCGTATGTCAAGTGAAACTAAGGCATACGCAAAACAGCTTGGAGTCGAAGTGATAACCGAATACGAATTAAATGAGTTTTCACTCTTATTTAAGACAGGCAAACTGATAAATGAAACTCATACAGGTTTGATGGGTATTATAATTGGAAAGATGGCAAATAGAATAGATTTATTTGAAAAGGCTGTCAAGGTTTATAACAAAGAACCCATTAAAATTGAGGAAGCGACTGATAAAGAAGAACTTAAGATTGAACTGATAAATACATTTGACCAAGCTAATTTGCTTTTGCAAGAATCAGCAGAACTCCAAATGAGGGCAAATGCGTGTCAGCAACAGGCAATGTCATTACAGAAAGAGGCCCTTCTTAAAAACCTCAACTGTCTTTAGCTCAAAAGTCTCCGACCATGTGTTAGGAGGTTTAACCATGGCAGATTTGTATGAGCAATTACTGGATAGTATTGACACTCTTACACCAGAACAGCTTGCTGAATTGGCATCAATTATCAATGCGAGACAGTTGAAACCAGAGAAAGAAAAAGAGGAAATACCGTCAGATACAAAACAACCATGTGTGCATTGTGGAAGCGTCAATACAAAGAAATATGGAAAAGCATGTGGCAGACAAAGATTTAAGTGTAAGGATTGTGGTAAGACATTTAACTCATCAACTGGTGCAATCACAAGTAATTCACGGCTTTCAGTAGGACAGTGGAAAGAATTGTTACGTGGGGTTGTGGACAACCTTTCCATAAAAGATATCGCTAAAAATGTTGGTATAGCAAAATCATCAGCATGGATAAACAAGCAAAAAGTCTGCTACGCAATAATGACATTGTATGGAGAACAGGACAGGTTTATAGACATAGCAGAATGTGACGAATATTATGCTCCTGTATCATTCAAAGGAAAACGTGATCCAGAATTTTTTGTATATACATTGGGGAGACTGCCAAGACACCATATGAATCTACAAGAAAAAATAGAGTGGCTTATGAAAGCAGGCTTATATGAAAAACTGTTAGAGGAAGACCCTGAAAAATTAGAGCAACTGTTATACAACGATGGATATCTACGAGGAATCAGTCGAGACCAGACTTGTATATTGACATGTCAAGACCGCAGCGGAAATTTGTACATGAATCCAACCTGTGTTGGAAGATTAGAGACAAATGATGTAAATAAGAATCTGCATGGAAGATTTGAAAAAGACGCAATTCTTGTAACTGACAGCCATAATGCATATCCAGGTTTTGCAGACAGGGAAAAGATACAATTAGAGCAGATTGAGGCTGATAAACATGCCAAAGGAGCATTTAACCTTGGCCGTGTAAATGCATTACATTCAGATATAGCCAAGTACTGGCCTAAACAACAAGAGAGAATACCATCAACAAAATACATGGATTTGAGCTTAATGCTTATGTGGTGGTTGAGAAAACATAAAGACCTTACAACAAATGAAAAAGTAGAAAAGTTATATGAGATTATTCAAGACCAACATATAACCGTAGATACATTATATGAGAAGATAAAGAGCAGAGAACTGCAATTAAATACAAAAGGATATTTTCCGAATAAGGTTTAAAAGTCATTGACAAAATATGTATTCGGCGTTACCCTCCACCAAAATTTTGAAAGGTGGGTAATGTGTATGAGAGTAATGGACATAGTTGAAGATTTGTTGATTGAGTTTGAGCATCTCGAAAATATGTTAGAGATTTTAGAAATCGGTTTTGAGAATTGTACGAACGGCGACCATAAATGTGAGACTTCAAGTATCTATATCATAAGCAAGTATTTAGAGATGATAAAAACGGAATACATAGAGAAGTTAGCCGAAACATTAAGTGATATTTAATAAGAAGAAGTAAAGGGCACCCAAGTATTAAAGGGTGTCTTTTATTTTGTGATTTAATGGGAGTGAGATATTCACTTTTCGTATAAATATAAGCAGTGTGTGGTGAAAATAGTCAGTAGTAACAAACAAACGAACTGGGAGTTTTTCAACCCACTCCATGCTGTAAATTCCTCCTGTCAATTTTAGTATATAAGATTTTATTTTCCTTATCCTCTCAATTTCTGTACAAAAAAAGAGAGGATATAAATAAAGACAAAATATGCCCTAAAAGTCCATTGCTGCCGCTCTCTGGAAAAACGGCGGGCAAGTCCCTCAGGGCATATAACATGGCATGGGAAGCATCAGTGTCTGTAAAGTCTGAAAACCCCGAACACCTTACCAAGAATCTGACAGTCGTCCACGATAATCGGATCCATGGAGTCGTTCTCAGGCTGCAGACGGATGTGCCCGTCTTCCTTATAGAAAGTCTTGACCGTCGCTGAATCGTCAATCAGCGCCACCACCGTATCACCGTTCGACGCTGTCTGACAGCAGTTTACAAAAATCTGGTCGCCGCTGTAAATTCCCACATTGATCATGGAATCGCCCTTCACTTTAAGAACGAAAGACTCACCGCCCGGCACCATATCCGCCGGAACAGGGAAGTAGCTGTCAATATTCTGCTCCGCCAGAATCGGCTGGCCTGCCGCCACCTGTCCGATCACAGGCAGGGAAACCATCTCCGTGCGCACCATCTGGAAATTATCGTCACAAATCTCGATGGCGCGGGGTTTCGTGGGATCTCTTCTGATATAACCGTTCTTTTCCAGCGTCTCCAGATGGGAGTGTACGGAAGATGTAGACTTCAGGTTAACCGCCTCACAGATCTCCCGGACTGCCGGAGGATATCCTCTTTTTAAAATTTCATCCTTAATATAATCAAGAATCTGCTGCTGTTTTACAGTGATTTTACCCTGTGCCATACTTAAAATCCTTATCCTTTCTTCTGGCGTTTCATGCCGATATATATTTTCTGACAATTTATATATTTTAATCATAGCACAGCACAGTGCAAAAAGCAAACATATATTCAGAAAATTTGTTCGATTTTTATCAAAATAGTATTGACATCCGAAAACACGTTCGATATAATGCACCTATAAAGAACATTCGTTCGCAACACTTGTTCGGTTATGGAATATTAAAAATAGAAGCAGTTGATACGTTTCTATGTTGCATCGGGCGGAAAGGAGTTATTTATGAATAGAGCAATGACACAGAACTGCAGAAGACCACAGGATATCAGAAGCGAGAGAAGAATCCGGAATAACCGTATACGCAGAAGACGGGAGATGAGGAAAAACTTCCTCCTGTTAGTGATGACCTTCTGTCTGATCATCACTGTATCCATCACTGTCAGCTCCTTCCGTTCCAATGCAAAGAACGACCCTGCACAGGAAACTGCTAAATACTATAAGAGTATTGTCGTTTCAGACAGCGATACCCTCTGGTCCATCGCGGAAGACTATATGGACGAGGCGCATTATGATTCGATTTATGAGTATATCCGTGAAGTGATGCAGATCAACAGCCTGACGAGCGATGCGATCTATTCGGACGCGCATCTGATTGTGCCCTACTATGATGTGATAAATAAATAGAGTCATTAAAAGGAGTACATTTTCGTCCCCCTCTGACTTTTATATTTCATCTTTCTCCTTTTTGTGATATTTTGATTATGAGTTCAATATAACACAAGGCACTGGCGAAAAAAGGAGAACCGCTATGAAAATCGACCGTATGATCGGCATTTTATCCATCCTGTTACAGCAGGAGAAAGTCACGGCACCATACCTCGCGGAGAAATTCGAGGTTTCCCGTCGCACCATCAACCGGGATATCGAAGCGCTCTGTATGGCGGGGATTCCGCTAGTGACGGAACCGGGGCAAAACGGCGGCGTTTCCATCATGGAGGGCTATAAAATAGACCGCGCGCTGTTTACCAGGCAGGATATGCAGGCAATACTCGCCGGGCTTCGGAGTTTGGACAGTGTGAGCGGGACGAACCAGTATGTACAGCTTATGGAAAAGCTGTCCGCAGGCGCGTCAAACCTGTTAGCCGGGGACACCCATATTCTGATTGACCTGTCTTCATGGTATAAATCTGCGTTATCCCCTAAGATTGAACTTTTACACGGCGCCATTCTTACCACAAATAAAGTTTCGTTCACTTATCACTCCCCAAAAGGAGAGTCCCGGCGAACCGTGGAGCCTTATGATCTGATATTCCAGTGGGCGGGATGGTATCTCTGGGGCTGGTGTGAGAGGAGAGAAGCGTTCCGGCTGTTCAAGCTGATGCGGATGACTGCGCTTTCCTTAGGAGAACCTTTTGAAAAACGCGCAGTCGCCCTTCCCGATCTGCGCGCAGAACAGATATTTCCGCCGCAGTTTCAAGTCACGGCAAAAATTGACCCTGCCTTTACATGGCGTCTGGTAGAAGAATTCGGACCGGAAAGTTTCCATGCGCTGCCGGACGGCACGCTGCTTTTTTCCGCCGGGTTTGTTGATAAACAGAGTGTCATCGGCTGGATTGCCTCTTTCGGCGGCGGTGCGGAACTTTTAGAGCCTGTGGAACTACGGCAGGAGGTTCTGCGTTTTGCGGAGGAAATTGCCAATAGATACAAACCTTTTTCTGAAACATGACATACAGTTGTCGTGTTTTGTCTGCTAAGATAAATCCATCAAATCACATAAAGAAAGGATGGATGTATCTATGAACATGGAATACGAAATCGTAACACTGGAGGAAAAAATTGCGGCAGGCGTGTCAGCGAGGACAAACAATACCTCGCCGGAGATGGGCACAGTGATCGGCGGTCTGTGGAACCGTTTTTACAAAGAAGGCATCTACGACTCTATACCGAAAAAGACAAACGCAAAAGCGCTTGGCATCTACACTGACTACGCCGGGGATGAAAAAGCGGATTACACCGCGTTTGTCGGCTGTGAAACTGACGAAATGCCTGCCGGAAACGATTTTGCCGTCTGCAGGATTCCTGCGGGACGGTATGCGAAGTTTGTGGTACGTGGCAATATGGTACAGGCGGTTGCGGAGGCGTGGCAGGCAATCTGGCAGATGGATCTGCCAAGAGCCTTCCAGTGCGATTTTGAGGAATACCAGAACGACGATATGGGGGACAATGCCGAGATCCATATTTATATCGGCTTAAAAGAATAAGAAGAATAAGCGACGGTCATCCAGAAATACAATTGGGAGATTAGTGATTATACTAGGAGGGGCACTGGAAAATGGCATTTGATTACAAGAAGGAATATAAAGAATTTTATCTTCCCAAAAACAAACCGGCGCTTGTCACCGTACCGGCTATGCACTTTATCGCGGTGCGCGGCAAGGGCGATCCGAACGAGGAAGGCGGCGACTACAAGCAGTCCATCAGCCTGCTTTACGGCATTGCCTTCACCATTAAAATGAGCAAGATGGGCGATCACCGGATCGAGGGCTATTTCGACTATGTCGTGCCGCCTCTGGAGGGATTGTGGTGGCAGGAGGGGATCGTCGGCGTTGACTACGCCAGAAAAGAGGATTTTCAGTGGATCTCCATGATCCGTCTGCCGGAATTTGTGACAAAGGAAGAATTTACATGGGCAGTTACCGAAGCCTCCAAGAAGAAAAACACCGACTTCTCCAAGGTAGAATTTCTGACCTATGACGAGGGACTGTGCGTACAGTGTATGCACATAGGTCCTTATGACGACGAACCCGCAACCATAGAAGCCATGGACACCTTTGCCCTCGAACAGGAATTTTCTCTTGATATGGACGGCATTCGCCGCCACCATGAGATTTACCTGAGTGACGTGCGCAAGTGTAAACCGCAAAATCTGAAAACGGTGATCCGGCATCCTGTCAGAAAGGCAGAATAGTTTTTAAAAGGAAATTTATCGGCAAAATATAATCCATATTTGCAAGAAGAAATGTGGATATATTTTGCCGATAATGGTATAATATTTTCAACTATGAAACAAATACACATTTATTTCATAGTTGGAAGGATTTCAAACGGTCATATCCTAATACCCCGGTCTATAACCAAATCCGCGAAGAATTGCTTATGTTTTCAGCATCTGCATAATTATATCGTAGTTTTCCGGCTGATGGGGAAACGCGCATTCTGTACAGTCCTTGATTCTTTTTCCATCTATATCAATATAAGCCGGATTCCCCGGACAGTTTTCCCGCGGATACATCGGACAGTAACAAAACAGGCAGTTAAAGTCCTGCAGTCCCTTATGACAGGGAAAATATTGACACGCCTTATTCTCAAAAAAACGATGGGAATTTTCCATTTGTGTTTTCCTTATTTTTGGTGTTTCTAATGAGGGGATTTTCCCCGACACGGTTCGGACATGCCGTATTGCCGCACCCGTCGCAGATCTCTTGACAGCGCACTGTCTCACCCTGCGTCAACTCTGAAATAAATACCACACTCTTTTTCGGAATCATACAGAAAGCCGCATTGCATGTGATTTCCTGCGTGAGGTCTTGTAACAGTTCCGGCAGCATTTCGAGCGGAAACGAATCCTCGCTGCCCGGAAAGTGATACCGCGCCACGTGCCAGTCGGTATTCGACGCAATATATCTGTTATAGGCGTCATACCCTTTCATCAGCAGTTCGCCTGTCAGTGCCTCAACAATATAACTTTGCAAAAGCAGCCCTTTTTCACTGTAACTTTCCTGCAATTGATCCACGCCATGCCCGAGAGACATTGCCACACATTCATACGCCTTGTCCGGGACGTCTGCAGACTGCCGGTTCTTTGCCCCGCACGCCTGTCTGATCTGGGACGATTCCTTTTGCATCGCAGGCTGTATATACGCCGTTCTCACCCAGAAGGCTTCTCTTTGCAGCACGGGCAGCAATTCCTCCGCCACTTCACGGATTAGCCCGGTCTGTTCTTCCTCAAAATGAAATTTTACGCGTACATTCTCCTGAAACGCCGGAGAGACAAATTCCTCTAAATTTTCCTTTTCAAAGCCAAACCGCATCAGTCGTTTCCCTTTTCACATGAAATACTTACCCTGCAGACCAACGCCGGACTGCCTGTGCGTCTTATCCGCGATAGGCTCTCAGTTATCCCGCAGCTTGACGGTGCGCGCCGCCTTCCGCCGGTTCTGGTCCTTGATCGCCGCGTAGTGCTTTCTGGTCGTCCCTACATCCGAGTGTCCGAGCACATCCGCCACCAGATAAATATCCTCGGTCTCCTGATACAGAGATGTGCCAAAGGTGGATCGCAGTTTGTGGGGCGTGATCTTTTTCTGGGGCACAAACTCTCTGGCGTACTTTTCCACCAGATTCTCCACCGCATGTACACTGATCCGTTTTTTCTGCAAAGAGAAAAACAGTGCGTTTTCCTCCCCGGGAAGCGCCTGCGCAGCGATCGCGGCGCGGGGACCCTCTATGTAATCTGTCAGTGCCTTTTCCACCTCATCCCCAAAATAAAGTACCGCCTCGTTGCCGCCTTTTCGGATAATGCGGATGCTGTTTTCCCGGAAATTCACATCGTTTAAGTCCAGTCCGACGCACTCCGAAACACGGATGCCAGTGCCCAGAAACAGGGTGACAATGGCGATATCCCGCACTTTGGTCTTTAGGAAAAAGTCCTTTTTCTTCCCTGTCAGTTCCTTCTCATAGGTTTCCAGACTGTCCAGGAAAATAGCCACTTCGTCCGGCTCCAGATGGATGATCGCCTTCTCGTGGATCTTCGGCATGTCCACCTGCATCGCCACATTTTTAGAAAGCAGTTCCTTTTTGAAGAAATAGTCAAACATGCTGCGCAGGGAAGACATTTTTCTGGCAATGCTGTTCGCCCCGTTTTTCTGTTCCCCGGTTTCCGACTCATAATACTTCAGATATTCCTGATATTCCTCGATGTCCAGCGCGGTCAGCGCATTTAAGTCGTCAAACGTGATTTCCCGCATACTTTTGCCTTTCAAAGCCGGGTTTTTCTCAAGCAAAAAGCGCAAAAACACCTGAAAATCATAGGCATAGGAAATTCTTGTCTTTGCGCTGGACTTCTGCTCGATCGCGCGAAAATAGTCCCTCGCATAGGGCGGCAGCTCCTCCAAAAGCCCCCGAAGCTGCAAAATATAACTGGTCTCTCTCTTTTCATGGTAACTGTGGTTTTTCCCAGCCATCTATGTTTCCTCCTAAAATAGCCGTAAACATTCGCTCCTTCACCCCCGGCGCCTCCAGATTGATCTGCTGCACGAGATTTTTCACGGTCTCCCGCTTGGTGTGCCCGTCCGCCGGACAGGGGCTCTTGACCACGGGAACGTTATTTTTCCGCACAAAACCGACCACATCCGCCTCGTTCATGTAGATTAACGGTCTGATCACAGTAATCTCCGTGCGGTCCAGATAGGTCACCGGGCGGAAGGTGTGAAACCGCCCCTCATAGATCAGCGACATCATCATGGTTTCCACTACGTCGTCCTTGTGGTGCGCGTATGCCACCTTATTGCATCCGAGGGCTTTCATGGCATCGTTCAGCGCCCCTTTTCGCATCTTCGCGCAGAGAGAACAGGGATTGGATTCCTTCCTGTCCTCAAAGATAATTTTCCCGATATCGGTTTTTACAATATGATAGGGCACGTCCAGTTCTCTGCACAGCTTCTCAATTTCGGATAAGTCCAGATTCCCGAAACCGAGATCCACGGTCACCGCACAGAGTGTAAACGTTGCGGGATAAAACCGCCGCAGCCCCTGCAGGGCATAGAGCAGGGTCAGACTGTCCTTGCCGCCGGAGATGCCCACCGCAATATGATCGCCCTCCCCAATCATATGATAATCGTCCACAGCCTTTCTTGTAAGGCTAAGTACCTGTTGTAACTTCATGTGCGTTCTTTCCTCATTTTTCTTTTGCGGCTTCTACACGATTCGCAAAGCCGCGCTTTCGATTCTCTGTACTATAGTATACATAATATTTTCCCGTTCCGCACTACTTTTTTGCTATTGTCTCTCTGCCTCCAAATTGCTATAATATAATTGTCTTTACTTATCTAAATATATCTTACGAACGGAAAGGTTTTGTACATGAAATTCAAATTCGACAAAAAATACTTATACTGGGGCATTACAGGTTTTCTGGCGCTGGCGGGGGCGATTCTCTTCTACTATATCCTCTTCCACCGCTCTAATTTTATGGGCGGACTCGACAAGTTTATCACCATCGCCATGCCGATCATCGACGGTTTTGTACTGGCATACCTGTTTACCCCCATTTTAAACGCCATCGAAAATAAGATTATGAAGCCGCTATACAAAAAAGCGAACATTGACATAACGCCGAAAGTAAAAAAGCGTATGCGCGCATGTTCCATTCTCGCCACGCTGGTAGTCGTTCTTCTGGTATTATATGAACTTTTCGCACTGATTCTGCCGGAAGTGGTGCGCAGCATACAGAGTATTATTTTCCAATTCCCTATTTACGTCAACAACCTCTCCAACTGGGCGCTTCTTTTGCTGAAAGACAATCCGGATCTGGAGGCGACCGTGGATGCGCTGATCAGCCAGTATTCCGCAAAGATGCTGGAGTATGTGAACACAAACCTTCTGCCCCACATCAACGAAGTATTAAAAACGGTCTCCTTAAGCGTGATCGGCGTGTTTAAGGCGCTCTGGAATCTTTTGATCGGCTTTATCATTTCCGTCTACCTGTTGGGGAGCAAGGAAAAATTTGCGGGACAGGCGAAAAAGATCGTCTACGCCCTGTTCGACCGCGAAGCGGGCAATGAGATCGTCGCCAACTTCCGTTTTGTCCATGGCACGTTTATCGGCTTTATCGGCGGCAAGATTGTGGATTCCATTATCATAGGTATTATCTGCTTTGTATGTACCAGTGTGATCGGCACGCCATACGCCATTCTGGTAAGCGTGATTATCGGTGTGACCAACGTAATCCCGTTCTTTGGTCCGTGGATCGGCGGCATTCCAAGCGCCCTCCTTGTGCTGATGGTAGATCCCAGACAGGCGCTCTACTTCGGTATCCTGATAATCGTTCTCCAGCAGTTTGACGGCAATATCCTCGGCCCCAAGATTCTCGGTGACTCCACGGGGCTTTCCGGCTTCTGGGTTATCTTTTCAATCACCATTTTCGGTGGTTTGTTCGGCGTGCTCGGCATGATTGTGGGCGTACCGATCTTTGCGGTGTTCTATGCAGGCGTCAGGTCACTTGTCAACAGGGTGCTGCATAAAAAGAGCCTGCCGACGGATCTCGGTCCCTATATGACAGTCGGTCGGATTGAGGAATCCATGGCGTTCACGGAATATGTGCCGCCTGTGAAGAAAAAATCATCCGGCAAGACAAAAAATGTCAGCTTAAAGACAAAAAGTAAATCCGACAGTTCCAAGGAAAGCTAGGAGGAAATTATGATAAGTGTCATTCTCTTTACACTCCTGATTGCGGTTCTCATCTTTTTCTATATGCGCCATACGGCGAGAAAGAGAAAAAAACACTCAGCGCAGTTAAACTCTGTCAAGGATTTCCATGCCTCCTATGACCGCGTAAAGACCCGCAGGGAACTGCGCGACAGGCACAGCGGCTATCAGACCTATGTCACAAAATATAACAGTACGGAGGACTACAGAGAACGCGGCGAATAAGACAGCCAAAGGGAGCGGACACCAGATCCGCTCCCTCAGTATATACAGAAAATGTAAAACATTTCTCTAAACCGAATACGCCTGCACTCGCAATCGAACGAAGTTCGATTTGTTAACGGCTCTCAAAATCCTCCACAAACTGCGTAATCAGCTTCACCGTCCCGTCAATGCCCAGAATACTGCTGTTGATGGAAAGGTCGTAGCTGTCCACACGTCCCCACTTCTTGGAGGAATAGTAGTTGTAATAGCTCTGTCTCTGCTTATCCTTCTTGTTCATCATATCGAGCGCCTTCTGCTCCGTGTTGATATCCTCGAAACGCTCCATAATCCGCTTTACCTTACACTTTTCTTCCCCATGGATGAAAATATGCAGGCAGTTCTGGTAGTCGTGCAATGCGTAGTCCGCACAGCGTCCCACAATTACGCAGGGACCCTCGCTTGCAATCTTCTTGATCGTGTCAAACTGCGCCAGAAATACTTTGTGGCTGATGGGCATATCCACAAAGGAGGAAGAATTGTAGCCGAAAGAATAGGTGTCCATCACCAGATTGTAAAGAAAGGAATTGGTGGGACGCTCGTCGTGGCTCTGGATCATCTCCTCACAGAATCCGCTCTCCTTCGCTGCCCTTGTCAGCAAATCCTTATCGTAAAATTTAATTCCGAAATGCTCCGCTACCTTTTTTCCGATCTCACGTCCTCCGGAACCAAATTGACGTCCTATTGTAATAATCGTATTCATATATACATCCCCTTTCTATCCTTATACATCCCCTGCTGTCTGCTGCTCCCCTAATAACAGTTCAGCCTTCGGCTTCCTGTTACAACATGAAATGTGTTTATGTTGTATATATTATATATAATTTGCACAATAAAGTCAAGTAAATCGCGTATAGAAACGGTAATTTTGCCGAACAATCTGTCAACAAAGATACCATCTTTTGTTAGCAATATCCTTTCCGCAATACTGCATGATCTATCATATCAAATTTTAGATAATAAATATTTGGCTTGCGATACATCTTTTTTCTTTACCAAAATTTTGTAACAATCTTTCACATTGCCGTCTCTGCCTGACGCATGGCTAAGCCTTATACTATTGTTAATGATATCTGTTTTGTATGAAATTCCATGCTCATTCAACAAATTCTTAGCAAAAAAGAATTTTTCCATTTCCAAAGTAAAGTATACTTCCATCCAATTACCAAATAACACGGCATTGCTCCTTCCATATGATTTTTATTTGTTTTTCTAAAAGTTTAAGGTCCTTATCATATTATGTCAAAAAAAGTCAGCTTTTGCTGACTTTTTTTGACAGTTTTCTCTACACCATAATGGATATAGGAATCCGTATCTTCATTCATTTATATGACTTTCTGTCTTACGCCGACTTCTTCTGCTTGGATAAGGTCTGGATACCCTCGATCACCAGCACGACTGCAAGGACAATCAGGATAACTGCCAGAATCGCCTGTGCGTAAGGACCCCAGTCTGCGCCGCCTGCGGAAATGATACCGATCTGGTTCTTAACGGTCACACACAGGGAACAGATGGTAACGATGATCATAAAGCCCATGGGAAGCAGGAACATCTTGTTGTTCTTGCCCACATTGCCAAGCCAGGTAGCGACTGCCAGCAGACCGATACCTGCAAGGAGCTGGTTTGCCGCGCCAAACAGACCCCAGATCTTGGAGTAACCTGTCATACCAAGTACAATGCCGAGAATCACAGTGATGATAGTTGCCACATAAGGATTCACCAATGTCTTTTTCCAGCCGTCCTTGATATCGTCCACAGTCTGGCCGGGCTCAAGGAAGAACTCCTGGAACATGAAACGTGCCAGACGTGTCGCCGTATCCAGAGAGGTCAGACAGAATGCGGAGTAAGTAAGCACCAGCAGCGTGTTCAGAACAGTTACCACGCCTTCCGATGCGATACCGCCGTACATCTGGGAAATACCGCCCGCAAAGATTGCCGTTGCGCCTGCAGTGATGCCGTTCTTGTATGCGAAGTTGATTGCGCATACGGTGATCACAGCCAGCACACACTCAAGGAGCATACCGCCGTAAGCGATGGGCTTCGCATCCGTCTCCTTGTCGAGCTGCTTGGAAGTGGTTCCCGAAGATACCAGAGAGTGGAAGCCGGAAATCGCACCACATGCAACCGTGGTAAAGAGTACGGGGAACAGATACTGCATACCGTTGCCATTGTCAACCGCAAAACCGTTGAAAGCGGCAAGGCCGTCCGCACCGCCCATACCCGCATGGGAAATGACCACACCTACCAGAGCCACCGCTAACATCGCGTAAAGCAGGAAAGAACTCAGATAGTCACGGGGCTGTAACAGAATCCATACCGGCGTCACGGATGCGATGGCGATATAGATACCCACGATGACCATCCATGTGTTCGTGGTCAGGTAAATCGGATGGAAATTCATGCCGATCACCATACAGAGCGCGATGGCAACCACACCAAGAATCGTGGAAACAGCCATGGATGCATTGCGGCGGTACACCATGAAACCAAAAACAATAGCAATTACAATAAATAACAGGGATACCATAGCAACAGATGCGTTGGTAGCAGATGCCGCCGTGTCGATTACACCCGCATCGTCCACTACCGCGCCGAAGGTCGTCGCCACGATGGATGCGAATGCCGCAACCACAAGGATCAGGGTCAGATACGCAAAGATCGTAAACAGCATCTTCGCTCTCTTGCTCATGTTGGTGGAAATGATCTCACCGATGGACTGTCCCTTGTGACGGATGGATGCGAAGAGCGCACCAAAGTCATGGACGCCGCCGAAGAAGATACCACCGATCAGAATCCAGAGCACAACAGGAACCCAGCCGAACATAGCCGCGCCAATCGGTCCGGTGATCGGACCTGCACCCGCGATAGACGAGAAGTGGTGGCCCATCAGCACGGGCGCCTTAGCGGGAACATAGTCCACACCGTCTTCCAACTCATGCGCAGGGGTCGGTTTCTTGCTGTCGCCCACACCCCACTGCTTGCAAAGCCATCCGCCGTAGCATATGTAGCCTACCACGAGAATGGCAATGCAGATGATTAACAATAACAATGAATTCATACAAACTCTCCCTTTCTTTTTTTGGAATATAATACTTTTTTCAAAATTTTCGCAGTCGGACGTCCGGCACGGTTGCTTTCAATCCGGTCACTATCCCCAATGACCGCCGCCGCATGAAAGTCCATCCAGCCGTGAAGCGAAAATCGAAAACTTTTGTAAATGTGACACTTCTTTAATGCCTTTACAGCCTCCTCATCACAGGTGTCACAGACAATGATGGGCGTAATATAGGAATACATGTGACCCGGACCGATATGCAGACGATCCATGCCATCCTCAAAAGCTGTTTTTTTACAGTCCTCAAATACTTCCAAAGAAAGGTGCGGCACATCAAAAAGATAGATAAATTCCTCACTGTCCGCCGCCCAGAGGGAAACTTTTTTAGAAACCATGTATTTCTCGGCGTGTTCGTAATACTCACACAGCGCCCGGAGCGGTTCCCGTTTGTCTCCGTAGTCGGTTATGTTGTAATAAGCCACATAGCTCTTTAATAAAATGTCTATGATGTTCTGTCGCGTATCTTTCATAATCCCTCAGGTTTTTACAAAATCCATATCTCAAATAGTAACATTTTTCGCTCGTTTTTTCAAGATATTTTAATAGTTTATTCATGCTTTGTTTATAATTATGTACTTTCAGACTCCGTCATGCATCTGCCGTATGATATCAGTACCGATGCCAAAACACTTGGTCTTTCGCTTACAAAATCGCCAGCAGATGCGAAAAATACGCCGGAAGAGGCGCTTTCACCTCGGTATACGCCCCGCTCGCAGGATGCATAAATCCAAGACAGTATGCATGGAGCGTCTGGCCTTCCAGATGAAAAGCCGTCTTTCTCACCCCGTAAACCTCATCCCCCAGAAGCGGATGCCCGATGGATGTCATATGTACCCGGATCTGGTGGGTGCGTCCCGTTTCCAGACGGCACTCAATATAAGTATAATCCCGGAAGCGTTCCAGCACTTTATAATGGGTGACAGCCTCTTTGCCGTTTTTCTCGTTGACCGCCATCCGCTTTCTGTCCTTCTCATCCCTGCCGATGGGCGCGCTGACAGTCCCCTCGTTCTCTTCTATCACACCGTGCACGATGGCGCGATAACTTCGGTTCAGGGAATGTTCTTTAAGCTGCTGCGCTATGAGCTTATGCGCCGCGTCGTTTTTGCAGACGATGAGGGAACCCGTCGTGTCCCTGTCGATCCGGTGCACGATCCCCGGACGCAGCACGCCGTTTATTCCGGAAAGCTGCCCCTTACAGTGATACAAAACCGCATTGACCAGCGTACCGCTGTAATGTCCCGGCGCCGGATGCACCACCATCCCTTTCGGCTTATCGATCACAAGTACGTCGGCATCCTCGTAGAGAACAGAAAGCGGTATGTTTTCCGCCTCCACGGAAGGCTCCACCGCCTCCGGGATCGCAAAAGCGACCTCGTCATCCACCCGCAGCCGGTAATTCGCCTTGCAGGACAGATCGTTTACCATGACCTGCCCCTCCTTGATACACTTCTGAATATAAGAACGGGAAAGCGTCGGAATCGCAGCGCTCAGCCACTTGTCAAGCCGCTCCTCATCCTCCCCCACCCCGATCTGATAACTGAACCGCTCCATATCACTTTAACTCCCGGTACCGTTTCTGCTTGAAGCTGATAAAATAGAGATCCCCTTCTTTATAGTAAAACAAAAGTAGAAAAAGCAGTACGATGGCGGAGACAGTCGCATAGATATCCGCCACATTGAAAATCGGAAAATTAATCCTGACAAAGTAAATGAAATCCACCACATAGTCATAGCGGACCCTGTCAATCATATTGCCGATGGAACCCGCCACGATCAGGCTGAACAGGAAATGCAGGATCGTGTATTTTTTCTGGTCCGGCACCTTTAAAAGGACATAGCCTGCCACAAACAGGATCACAGTCGCCACAAAGATAAAAAATACCTTTTGGTTGGGCAGCATCCCGAAAGCCGCGCCTTGATTTTCCAGATAATTCAGCTCCAGTATCCCGTTAATCAGATTATATGCCGGTTTATCCTTCAGATACACTTTCGCCCACTGTTTGGTGTACTGGTCGAGGGCGATCAGCCCGGCAATCATAAGCAGATCCAGAAACAGAAAAAATTTCTTTTTCAGACTCATTCCCGCATATCCTCATCACTAAAATAAATTTCTTTCACCGCATCCAGAATTTCCGCATCCGTGACGGTTTTGTCCACATAAGCCTTGCCGACTTTCTTGAGCAGTACAAACTTGATCTGCCCTGCCTCCATTTTTTTGTCCGACTTGGTCAATGAAAGAATCTCCTCCGGGTCAATGTCATCAATACTGATCGGCAGGTTAAAGGGCACAAACATATCCCGCACTTCAAAATACTCTTCCATGGAAATATTCTCCCGTTTCCATGAGATAAACGCCGCCGCCACCATGCCGAGCGTGATACATTCCCCGTGCACCATCTCAAAATGCTTTGCCTTCTCGATGGCGTGTCCGATGGTGTGCCCGAAATTGAGAAGGGCGCGGTCGCCCTGTTCCTTCGGGTCTTTCTCCACTACGAGCTTTTTCACGCCGCAGCTTTTCATGATCATCTCCAGAAGCACCTCCGTGTCCCTGTCGTGAATCTCATACATATGGTCGAGCAGCCACTCGTAAAACAGTGCGTCCTTGATCAGCCCGTGCTTCATCACCTCGGCAAATCCCGCATAGAACTGTCTGTCATCCAGTTTTTTAAGTGTTCCCACATTCATATAGACAAGCTTCGGCATATAGAACGCGCCTACCATATTTTTGTAACCGTCAAAGTCAACGCCGGTCTTTCCGCCGATGCTGCTGTCCGACTGGGCGATCAGCGTGGTGGGAATCTGGACAAAATCAATGCCGCGCAAGTAAGTCGCCGCCGCATAGCCGGTGATATCCCCCACCACGCCGCCGCCAAGCGCCACAAGCATATCTTTTCTGTCAAATTTTTCCTCAATCAGTTTCTTATATATTTCCTTCACCGTGTCCAGCGTCTTATTCGCCTCCCCGGCAGGAAACGCGTGCAGAATCACCTTTTTACAGCATTTTTCAAGTATTTCCGTGACCTCCCCGCCAAACAGTTTTTCCGTATTGGTGTCACAGATCACGGCAACCCGGCGGTCCGCAGTCCCCAGATCCGCCAGTTCCTCCGCAAGTAAGCTGAAATCCCCCGCAAAAACAATGTCATAACAGGGCTTTTTCTCATAGTTTATCGTCATTCGGTTCGCCATAATATGTATTTCCTCCTCATATGAATTTGCAGCTGCATCATATAAGCAGATTCGAGATGCTTATACGCGAAAAGAATCGAGTGCGTTATGCACTCGATTTCTTAAAAACCTTTGTCTATCGGCACATCGAAGGAGCCTGACAGGATATCCTGAAAGTCGCCGGAAATATCCACGCTCGCCGGCGTAATAATGAAAATATAATGGGATATCTTCTGCAGATTGCCCGAGATCGCGAAACAGGAACCCGAAGTAAAGTCGATAATCCGCTGGGCTATGTCCACATCCAGCCCTTCCAGATTCAGAACCACCGTCCTGTTCGCCAGAAGCGTCTCCGTAATCTCTCTCGCATCCTCCACCGTAGTCGGTTTGATCACGCATACCTCCATGCCGGTCCCCATCTTTTTCGTCTGTCTCAGAGGCGTTACCTTCGGCGTGATCTTTCTGACCTTATCGTCCTCCGCATTATCCGTATCCTTGCCGGAAGCAGGCTTGCGCATCGGTTCCGGGTCATCGTCATAAAAATCGTCATCGTAGTATCCGTCGTCCTCGTCCTCGCTCAGTTTCATGGCGCTGATAAACTTGTCCATAACACCCATCTGTAAAATCCTCCATAATAAATTGATAATTGATCGTGATACCACGGATTGCTCCGTTGCTTCAACTTATGTATACTAAATTACCGCGTATTTTCTTTCTCCAAAGATGCCCGTTCCGACTCTGATATAGGTCGCGCCCTCTGTTATCGCGACTTCGTAGTCACCGGTCATACCCATTGAAAGTTCCTCCATAAAAACATTATCAATGTTTTTATGTATTATGTCAACATAAATTTGTTTTAATTTTGCAAAATACCGTCTGTTTTCTTCCGAATCCTCTACATAGGGCGCTATCGTCATCAATCCCCTGACCCTGACATGGGGCAATCTTGCGATCTCTTCCACCAAAGCGGCAGCCTCCTCAGACGTGGCGCCGAACTTGCTCTCCTCCTCCGCCACATTCACTTCCACGAGAATATTGACGTTTACATCCTTCTTCGCGGCCTCCTTCTCAATCTCCTGCGCAAGGCGCAGGGAATCCACGCTGTGGATCAGAAAGACCTTATCTACAATATATTTCACTTTGTTGCGCTGCAGATGCCCGATCATATGCCAGCGGATATCCTTCGGCATCGCCTCATACTTATCCACAAGCTCCTGCACCTTGTTTTCCCCGAAATCCCGGCAGCCGCACGCATATGCCTCCTCCAGCATGGGAACCGGCTTCGTCTTGCTCACCGCGATCAGTTTCACCCCGTCCGTCTCCCTGCCGCACGCCGCACAGGCGGTCTCGATATTTTTTCTGACGATGTCAAGATTTTCTTTTATGTCCATATTTGCTCCAGTCCTCTTCTCACGCTATTCATAGATAAATTCATTATCCTTCACCATATCCGCATTCAGCACAATATAGTCATATACACTGAGCCCGTAAGTCGTGTTTGACTTCACCACGGAATACTCCTCGTTCTCGTACAAAATGCTGATCTGCTTGAAGTCCGCATAGCCTTTGTTGATATTGTAAACGCCCTGCAGGGAACCTGTCCTGCTGACCGCATACTTTTCCCCCGTCTCCGGCATGACAATATAATTTCCCGATCTGAGCGTGGAATTATCCAGATAATAGTCCGTCTCCGTCTCCTCGTAAATCTCTGTCTCCACAAACTGGGTGGTCGCCTCGCCCTCTTCATTATAAGTTTCCAGCAGTACGCCGTCGCCGCCGTTATTGCCGCCCCTCGTCACATACGCCTTGGGCACGATGAAAAACTCTTTCTGCACGATGGCGGAGTTTGGAATTTTCAGCCCCTTCTCCTCCTCCAGAAGCAGTTCGATATCAATGAATCGGTCCGTGCAGAACGTAATCATGGAATTGGTAAAAGTGAGGGACGCGAACGTCTCTCCCGCCTCGTTGGTGTAAATCGCCACCTCGCCCCATGCCGTATACTGATTCTTTAAAAAGCGTACCTCCACGTACTCCTTTTCTAAAAGCTGGTCCGCCAGTTCCTTTTCCACCGGGATCACAATGGACCAGTCCTCTGAAGTCGCCAGCTTATAGACCGGATCACCCGCCGCAACCAGCCCGTTGTTCACCAGATATTTGCGCTCATAGTTTTCCTCGTCAAACAGCTCTGACGTCATATCCTCCAGCTTTAAGTCCTCGTAACCGTCCGTGGAATAGAGCACGATACCGCTCTTAGCCGCATAGCGGTAGTTGATGAGCACCGCACCCGAGGCGTCGTTCAGCGCGTCCGCATTCTCCAGAATATTATAATTCGCAAGCTTGATTGCCATGCTCTCCACATTGTGGCGGAAATTGTATACCTCGTCGAAGTGTTTCCTGTCAAACCCATGCATAAAAGCGGTAATGTCCGTCTTGAGTTCGGAAAGATCACTGTCGGAGAGGGAATTTTCCCCGTTGGAACCCGCCTTGATATAATCAGACAGTTTTCCCGTCTCATCCACCGTATACACCAGATCCCCTACCGCCATGCGCTCGCCTTCCCTTGCAAAGTAATTCACATAGCCGGCATCCTGCCCGGTCACGATCTGCTCTGCCCGCAGGGCGATCCCCTTGTAAATGCTGTTGGACGTAAGGGAGCCCTCCTGTACGCTGTAGCGGACGATGTGGTCCGTCCGAAAGTACATGATCACGCAGATCACCACATATACAAGAATGACTGCAAAAACCACCATGCCGATATTCAGATTGATGGGCCTTCTGTATTTAGTTATCTTATTATTTTGATTATCCGCCACTGGATGCTCTCCATTACCGGCGCATAAGCAGAGACTCAAAATGCTTCGCATTTCTCGTTCGCGTTGTTCGTCATAAGTCCGCCGAAGCATCCATTCATGCAAGCATGGTGTCTGCTTCATCAGCCTTCTGGCTCTGCTTATGCGCGTACAAAGTGAAAACCCCGGAAACGCCTCCGAGGTTTACTATCGTTTTATATCATGTTTATGTACATATCAGAGGGAAACAATAACGTTTTTGCGCATATTCTCGGGAAGCTCACTCTCGTCACGTGAAACGCTGATTACGAAATCTACATGGAACTTCTCGCTGATCTTCTCAATCTTTTCAATCACTTTCTCAAGCTCGTCCGCCTCCACACAGGCGATCTTCAAAAAGCTGTCAAAGTACATCTTCTGCAAATCGTGATCCTGCGAAATAATGCCGCAGATAAAACCGATAAATTCGTCGCTGTCTGTCACCATATACTCCGGCACGTCAATGAGTCTGATCTTGTTGTTCAGCTCAAACATATGCTTCGTGCTCTTATCCAGATACACAACATTGCCCTGTGCATCTTTAATCTCCGTATTTACTTTATCTAATAAATGCTTGGTCTTTCCCTTTCCTTCCCTTCCTACAATAAACTGAACCATGTCGATACCCTCCTAGCGTATATTATTTTACTGCCCTGACCGCTCCATACAATGACTGTATGATCTTACTGTCAATTATACAAGAACTCGCCCGAAAAAACAACTACCTTATTTGATGATTCCGAGCAGCTCTCCCATATCCCCGTACAACCCTTCTCTTGACTCGTCTTTTAGGATCACAGAAATATAAGGCGTCCCGCTGCTGCTTCTGGAAAGCAGGATCAGACAGTGCCCTGCCGCGTTGGTGGTTCCTGTCTTTCCGCCCACTACCGTCACATTCGCGGGCGGCTCATACGTCCCCCGCAGAAAAAGGTTGGAGTTCTCTATCTCAAGCGGCTTTTCGGAACCATCCGCCGCCGTATAGACCGTGCTGTAGGATGACATCTGTATGATCTGGTTAAACAGTTCGTATTTCAAAGCCTCCTGAAAAATCAGATAGAGGTCATATGCCGTCACATAATGCCCTTCCTGCGTCAGCCCGTTCGGATTCATAAAATGACAGTTGGTCGCGCCGATCTCCTGCGCTTCCTGATTCATCAATTCCACAAATGCCTCCACGGAGCCTGCGCCGCCATTCAGAGAGCCGGAAACGCCCTCCGCAATCAACACGGCGACATCGTTTCCCGACGCGATCAAAAGCGCGTGTACCGCCTGATCCAGCGTCATCCTGTCCCCCGGCTTGATGCCGCACAAAACAGCGCCGGATTCTGTGATCAGCACATTCTCCGAAGCTGTGTAAATATCGTCCGGGGATCCGTATTTCAGAGCCACAAGCGCCGTCATCACTTTCGTCAGGCTTGCAGGATTCATCTGGTTATGGGCATTTTTCGCATACAGCGTCTCTAAGTCCTTCGTGTCAAAGAGCGCCGCCGCCCCCACCTGCTGCAGATCCGGGCCGCCCGCCGTCACATCGCCTGCCGTCACGCACAGATCCTTGGCAAACGGCTCGATCGTCTCCCTGTTCGCAATATTGATAAGCTGATAGCTGCTGACACTCCCCTGCTGCTCATAAGGCATGTCATACTTCGTACTCCCGCACCCCGTAAGGGCGAGAGCTGCCACCGCCAGAAAAGCGCACAACCGTCTACATTTTGAAGCCGAGTTTGCCGAAGGCAAATCTCGCAATCGAACGAAGTTCGATTTGTCACTTGTACATTTCACGCCACTCCATATCCCCTCTGTCGAGCGATTTAATCAAAAGTTCCGCGGACGCAAGATTCGTGGCAAGCGGAATATTGTGCCTGTCGCAGAGCATAACTACATTGTTGACGTCCGGCTCATGGGACTTTGGATAGAGCGGATCCCGCAGAAAGATCACGAGGTCGATCTGGTTGTGCTCGATCTGTGCCCCGATCTGCTGTGCCCCGCCCAGATGCCCTGCGAGATACTTGTGGATGGTCAGATTCGTCACTTCCTCGATCAGCCGTCCCGTCGTCCCCGTGGCATAAAGGTCGTTTTTACTCAAAATCCCACGATAAGCGATACAGAAATTCTGCATCAGTTTTTTCTTTGCATCATGTGCGATCAACGCGATATTCATTTGCTAACACCCCTGTCGTTTTTGCATTGCAGCCGTATATTCAGCACGAACCCGATTCCGATATACAGACTCACCACCGATGTCAGCCCGTAACTGACAAACGGAAGCGGTATACCCGTATTCGGGCTTGCGCCGGTGGCAACCGCAATGTTCAGCATCCCCTGAAAGCCGACCAGCGCCGCAACCCCCGCTGCGATAATCGTACCCGCCAGATCTTTTGCTTTCCTAGATACCATAATACATTCAAATGAGATGAAAATCAATAACACAATTACCACACAGCCCCCGACGAAACCAAATTCTTCGCCGATTACCGCGTAAATAAAGTCTGTTTCCACCTCGGCGATAAAATTTCCGTTTTTTACGGAACTGATTTCGTTGGTGTTGTACCCTTTTCCGTAAAGCATCCCGGAACCGATCGCCATCATGGAATTATTCTGCTGGTAGGCTTCCGTATCCGAGTATTCGTCCGGGTAGAGCCATGCCAGAATACGCCGCTGCTGGAAATCGTTGATGATCTCCTGCTCCGGCTGTAAAATCAGCGTCAGCGCGATAATAAATGCCGGCACGGCAATGGAAATCGCCAAAATCACATATTTCCAGCTTACGCCGCCCACAAACATCACCACGCAGAACAATATCACCACCATGATGCTGGTGGACAGATCCGGCTGTTCGAGGATCAGATAGATCGACGGCAAAAACAGCATCACACAGCTTGCGACGATCTTAAACGTTCCCATCTCCTCTTTATGTTTCATGATAAACTGTGCAAAGAATAAAATCAACAGAATCTTAGCCGTCTCCGAAGGCTGGAACTGGATACCGAAGAGATTCAGCCACCGCTGCGCGCCCGCAACCTCCACGCCGGCGACACGCACCAGCCATAAAAGGACGAGATTCGCCACATACATGATCCAGTAAAACCTGAGAATCACCGAATAGTCAAACAGGGACAGCACCAGCATCAGAAAGAACCCGAAAACAGCCCCGGCAAGCTGTCTGGACTGCAGGGATTCCTTCGCGCTGCCAATGGCAAGAACGCCCACCGCCGTGAGCGCCACTACCAAAACGATCAATTTAAAATCATAGTCCCTGATGTGGTAATGTTTTAACATAGCTCATTTTCTCCTAGCGAGTCTGCCGCAGGCAGATCCCGCAGTCGAACGTTGTTATTGATCTGCTTTTTCTGCCGAGTTTGCCGCAGGCAAATCTCGCAATCGAACGAAGTTCGATTTGTTATTGTTTTAAGTCTAAAATCGGTATATTCGCGTAGAGTGTCGGATTTTTGATCCCATGCCCCTTGCCGCTCGTCTGCGTAATCTGTATTTCCATGCTCTCTGCGTCTATCTTCATGTATTTGGATATCACCTTGGCGATATCGTTCTTGATCATCTCCATCATCTCCTGCGAGCAGTTGACCCTGTCGGAGATAAGCAGTATTTTCAGCCGGTCTTTGGCTATTTCTCTGGAGCTTTTCCGTTTCAACAGATTTTTAAACACGCTGATCCCCCCTAACCTTTATGGAAAATACCTGTTACTCTCGTCCAGAACGAGACGCCCTTGTCAAAATCCATGAAAGGGACTTCCTCGCCTATGATCCGATAACAGATATTCTGGTATGCCTTGCCCGCCAGTGTATTGCTTCCAACTAACGGTTCTCCCTGATTTGTGGCTATCACCACATTCTCATCATCCGGCACCCTTCCGATCAAGGGCAGCGATAAAATGTCCACCACATCCTCCGAGGACATCATATCGCCTCTTCTTATCATATCCTGTCTGATCCGGTTGATAATCAGATCCATCTTATGTATTTCATTCGCTTCCAAAAGCCCGATGATCCTGTCCGCATCCCGGATCGCAGAGACCTCCGGCGTGGTGACCACAAGCGCCCTGTCCGCGCCCGCGATGGCATTCTGGAATCCCTGCTCAATCCCTGCCGGGCAGTCCAGAATAATATAGTCAAACTGATCCCGCAGATGGCTGATCATCCGCACCATCTGGGAGGGATTGACCGCGCTCTTATCCTTTGTCTGCGCCGATGGCAGGAGAAACAGGGTAGGGTAACGCTTGTCCCTTATAATCGCCTGCTTGATGCGGCAGTTTCCCTCCACCACATCCACCAGATTATAGACGATCCTGTTCTCAAGCCCCATCACCACATCGAGGTTTCTGAGACCGATGTCCGTATCGATGAGGATCACCTTTTTCCCCATGGCTGCAAGACCTGTTCCAACGTTTGCAGAGGTGGTGGTCTTTCCCACCCCGCCTTTCCCTGACGTGACAACAATCACTTCACTCATAGCAAGTCCTCCATTGATGAATTGTTATCGTCTACTAAGCTCTCCCCCCCCCCGACCATAGTTCAGCACGCGCCATTCGCCCATTTTTACAGAGCATGGCTGAACTTTAGAAGGGCAAATCGCTCAGTAATTCTTTGGTAATCGGCTCTATCTTTACTCTGGCGTCGTTCACAAAAGCAATTTTCGGCTGGATCTTTGGTTTGATCGACCATTTGCTCTGTTTCTCTGATGTCTTGTATTTGAAATCGCCGATCTTCAACTTCTCCGGCGACATTTCAAGCGCCACTACAAAATGCCCGTCCTCGCCGTTTCCTCCGGCGTAAGCCTGCCCGTAGAGACCGCCCAGCACCACGATATCTTTACTCGATATGACACAGGCGCCCGGATAGACGTCCCCCAGCACAATGATGCTGTTCTCCGTCTCCAGAATCTGCCCGTCCTTTAAGGTTCCCTTGTAGAACTGTCCCGCATTATCCATCACCTCCTGATGGAAGGTGAACTGCTGTAACGCCCTCACAAAATTGCGCTCTGTCTCCTTGTCTTTTCCCATAATACAAACGATATTCAAACGGGAATTTGCCGAAATGATGTCTACAATCTGCCGTTCTTCCTGATCGGACAGCTCCCTGCCCTCAAAGGAAAGCACCATGCTGGCATCCTTAAAGAAATTGGCGGACTCGCTGAATTTCACCGCAATTTCCGTAAGAAGCTGCGAAAAAGGAATTTCACTGTCCAGAAAAATGGAAAGCCCGTTCGGAAAACTCTTGATAATGACTGCATTTTTCATATTTACACCTCGATTTTTATAACTGTAACCGTTAGTCGGCATTGATTGCGCCGCCTTCGAGTTCGCTTGCCGTACCAGTAAGGATTTCTTTTTCATCCTTCAGCCCGTAATAGTATTCGTACACGTCCTTGGCAATCTGGGCCGCATAGTCGGATGTATAGCCGTTTGCCACACGCACCGTCACCGATATTTCAGGGTTCTCATAGGGCGCGTAGCTGATAAACAGCGCGTGGTTGGGGCGGTTTCTGCTCTCCTGCGCCGTACCTGTCTTGCCCGCCACATTCACATCCAGATCCGAAAAGTACGCCTTGTTCTCCACCACCTGCCGCATACCCGAGTGAATGGCGTTCCAGTATGCCGGATCCATGTCGATCCTGTTTCTGACCTCTGCCTCGTTCTCCCGGATCAGACCGCCGCTCTGGTCTTCCACCTTGTCCACCAGAGTTAAATTATAACATGTTCCGCTGTTTGCTACGGTTGTAACATATCGCGCAAGTCCTGCCGTGGTATAGTTGTTGGTACCGTGACCGATGGCGGAACGGACCGCGTCCAGATCGGACACGCCCGGCGCGTACTCTTCAATTTCAATGCCGGAAGTCTCCGAAAGACCGTACATATCCGCATACTTGGCGAGTTTGTTCAGACCCACGCTGTCATTGTAGGTATCTCCCACCGTTCCAAGACGGTAGCCGACCTCATAGAAGTAGGCGTTGCAGGAATAGCGGATACCTCCCGTTATATTTAAGGAACCGTGGGCGCCGGGATAAATATGGCATCGGGCGGGTGGCGATATTTTGTCAAAAATGCCGGCACAGGTGATGGTGTCTGTCAGGGTTATGACCCCCTCCAGAAGCCCCGCCGTGGCGGACACCGGCTTAAAGGTAGAACCGGGCGCCGTCCTCTGCTGGGTGGCATAATTTAACATGGGACTTGACAAATCGCTCTTCAGACTTGCGAAATAAGCCGCGTCCACGCCGTTCGCCATCCTGTTATTGTCATAGCTCGGATAGGAGGCGATCGACATCACATCCCCCGTGTTCACTTCTGTCACGACGATGGAACCGGAATAAGGATCCAGCGCAAGCTGCGCCGGCGTCAGGTCAAGCTGTTCGATACGGTTTCGCATAAAAGCGTAGGGCGTCACCGCACCGGCCTCAAACTGGGCGATCTCCTCCTCTGTGGGCTCCACCACATACTGTTCCATCAGCAGTTCGCAGATCTGCCGCCCCGTAATCTCATCGTTTAAGATCATGTAACGGTAAATCTTTTTGTCAAACTCCAGATCCCTGTCAAGCACGTCAAAAATATATTCCAGAATCTTATTGTAAATCTCCACAGAGTCGGAATAGCGCGAGTCGATATCCAGTTTGGAGACATTGATCCAGTTCTGCGCTATGGCATAGTTGAGATACTCATTTAAACTGATGACCTCATCCTTCGTCCATGCGATATAGGTGGCGTCGTTCTTATCGACCACATCTTTCATCAGGATATCCCGGTCATACAAGGCGGACGCCACATAACTCTCGTACACCTGATACTCTTCCGTCAAAGCGTCGTAGGGCGTACAGCTCTCCGTCAGCTCATCCTGCAGCGTGGCGAAAACGCGCGCCTTTTTGTCCAGATAAGCCTCCTGCACAGCCATTTCCGTCTCCCCCGCATACTCCGACGTGAAATGCGTCGTGTCAATCACATTGTTGTTGATGCAGGCATAGTACACATCATAGATGGGAATGGGAATGTTTCCGCCGCTGCCTCCCTCCGGGGGCGTGTACTCCTTGATATTCTCTATTTTGTTTAACAGTATGGCGGCAAGCTTGGATTCCAGAATATGGTAACATGCCTTCTGCAGTTCGGTATCCAGCGTCAGGACAATGTCGTTGCCCGCCGACGGTTCTACCCGGTCGCTGGTTTCCACCACCTTGCCCATATTGTCCACATACACCGTCTCAGAGCCTTTGTTGCCCTGCAGCTCCATCTCCATGGAAGCTTCGATTCCTGATTTGCCTACGGTGTCGTTCAGGTCGTAAGCCGGATTCTGCTCCTGCAGTTCTTCCAGTTCCTCCTGCGCCACCCTGCCCGTATAACCGATCACCTGCGCGAAATAAATACTCTCGTTATATTTGCGGATCGTGCCCTCGGCGATGGATACGCCGTCCAGTGTGTCCACATTCTCCATAATGACAGCCACCGTCTCCTGCGAGACGTTTTCCGCCACCGTGGTTGCGATATACCGCTGGTAGCTGTTGGCGCTCATGGCATAACGGATGGTAATGATCTTCAGTACTTCCTCTTTGGAAAAGCCAAGCCCCTCCACAAAGCTGTCCGAATCCTCATCGTCCGTGTAGTCACCGATCCCGTAACGGCTCGTCCCGCACAGATATTTGACCAGATCCTCCGGCGCAGCCGCCTTCTCCCGCTCCTTCAGGTCGTCTATGGAGGCGTAACCGTAAATATCCGCCAGAAACCGCAGAAGCTGCGTACCCTCCACCGTGTATGCGTACTCGCCGCTCTTATTTAGCTCTATATGGAAATCACTGATCACCTGATCGCCGTTTTCTTCGATCATGGCAATCAGTCTGCGGATCGTATCGTTCAGCTTCGCGTTTTTTCCCCGCCCGGACTCGTACACGTCCTCTATGGTCACGGAGTAAGCCAGTTCATTGTAAGCAAGGAGGTTGCCGTTCCTGTCCAGAATGTTGCCTCTGGTGGCGGGGAGCGTCCTCTCCTTCCTGATCTTTAGCTGGAAGTCATTGTAATACTGCTCGCCGTTTACGATCTGGAGCTGAAAAATCCAGTAAATCAGATATCCGCCCATGCCGACGATCACGAGCATCAGCATGAGAAGCCGGGAGGTAACCATATTCATAAAATTTTCTTTAAAATGCTCTAAAAGTTCCTCAAACAAACTTCTTTCCGCTCCTCAGTTCGCTTCGCTCAAGCCCCGTGTTGATCCAGAGTATGAGCGGATATAAAAGCAAAGTAACCGCAATGGTATACACAATTTCCGGTAAAATAATGTGCAGAAGGTAGTATGTAAATTCAAACCGTGCCCGCAGAAGGAACAAAATAACATAACACCCGATACCATACAAAAAATCGCTGCACAGGATAAGCGCCACGGGCAGTTTGATGTCCTGCGGATAAAAAATCTGTGCAAATTTACCGTTCATATAACCGATGTACATATACAGAAGCGCATAGAACCCAATCACGCTGGCAAAGAAAATATCCACCAGCAGACCACAGAAAAAGCCGATCAGAAGCCCTGTCTTCTCCCCGCGCATAAAGCCGAAGGAGGCCGTCAGCACAATCAGAAGGTTGGGCACAATGCCGCCAAAGGCAAGCGCCCTGAATACCGTGCACTGTAACAGGAAACATATGAAAATCAAAACTGCGGTAATGATGCCACGCTTCATCCACTCCCCCCCTAGTCTGGCACGTTCTGTTTTAACTGCCGGATCACCAGAACCTCCTCCAGATGCTCAAAATCCACCGCCGGGGTTATGTACCCGGATTTGGTCAGATTGTTGGCATCCCGGTTAATCGTGTTGATATAGCCGATCAGAATGCCCGGCAGATACTTGTCACTGATATCGGAGGTGACAACCTTGTCTCCCTCCACCACCACGTCGTCGCTGTCCACAAGCTGTCCAAACTCAATCACGCCCGAGGCGTAAAGCTTCAGATTCCCGGAGACGATCATGCGGTCAGCGCTTGCCAGTACCATGGCGCTCACATTGGAATCGTCCGCAATGATGGACTTTACTTTTGCCCAGTTGGGCCCGACGTCCACCACGCGCCCCACAAGACCACTCCCTGCCATCACGTTCATATCCACGGCGATCCCGTCGCTGGCACCCTTGTTGATCACAAAAGAATAAAACCAGTTGCCGGAATCCCTGGCGATAATGCGCGCCCCCGTCTTTTCGTACTCGTCGTACTGGGCGTCCAGACTGTACAGTTCCCGCAGGTTGGTCAGTTCATAACGGTCCTGCTGTAACCTCGTATTCTCGATGGTCAGCTCATCCACCTTCTGTTTTAACTGCTCATTCTGCGCCAGAAGCTCCCTGATCTGCACCAGTTCCTCCGACCTCCCGGAAAGCCAGCTTCCCACCACACTGATCCCCTCCTCAAAGGGAACCACAAGATATCCCGCAACGGCAGACAAAGGCCCGCTGAACACTTTTGTGTTGAAGGTCAGCAACACCATTGCCGTACAGAGGATTGTTAAAATAAAAAGGAGATATTTACCGGGTAACGTAAATTTCTCTCCTTTTCTTTTGACGATTGGACTCATTTACTCATTCCTTCTATCGCATAAGCAACCGATTTATAATTTTCTTCCTTGATGATCTTTGCCAGTCCGAGCGCCACGCTGGTCACCGGGTTTTCGGAGACATTCACCTGCAGACCCGTGCCTTTGCTCATAAGCTGCGCCAGCTTGCTCACCTGAGAAGCGCCGCCCGTCAGATAAATGCCGTGGCGGTAAATATCCGCCGCGAGCTCCGGCGGTGTACGCTCCAGAATCACCTTGATATTGTCTATAATTGAATTGAAGTGCTCGATCAGACACTCGTCCACAAGGGCGGTGGGAATTTCCCGCTCCACCGGCAGTCCCGTCACGATATCCCTGCCGTAGACGACTGCCCCCATCCTCTGGTCCTCCAGATCAAGAAGGGATGTCTTTACGACCTCCGCCGTCTTGCCGCCGATAATCAGACTGTACTCACGGCGGATCGCCGCCTTGATCGCCTCGTCGAATTTGCGTCCGCCTACTTTGATCAGACGGCTTAAGACAATGCCGCCCAGAGAGAGAATGGATATCTCCGTCGTGTCAAAGCCCACGTTGACCACCAGCACACCCTGCGAATTTTTCACGTCGATGCCAAGACCGAGACCGTCCGCCACAGCCTTATCCACAACCATGACCTTTCTGGCCTTCACGTTGGACTCCTTGATCAGATCCTTAAACGCGCGCTTCTCCACCTCCGTCACGTCCCACGGAACGGCGATATAATAATCGGCTGGGCGCACATTGTTTCTCATCATGCCGCTTAAGAAATAACGGATCAGCGTCTCCATATTCTGGATATCCGCAATCACGCCGTTGCTCAACGGATAGGTGATGCTTATGTTGCTGGGCGCCTTCTCATACATCTCGAACGCCGCGTCGCCGTATGCGAAGAGCGTCTTTTTGTTCTCGATCGCGATCATGTTTTTTTCCACAAAGACGTCGTCGTCCGCGCGGTTATAGATCTTGATATTGCTTGTGCCAAGGTCGATTCCGAATGCGTTGTTTGCCAAGGTAAATGTACCCCTTTCTTTTTACGTTTCATACGTGTAAATCAAAACTTCTGCTACCCTGTGTATCTGTCAGCATTTTGCTCTCTTTAAAGCTGAAATAATTGTTGTCCCCCAGAATGATGTGGTCGATCAGCGGAATGTCCATAAGCGCTCCCGTTTTCCCGATGCGGTCCGTGACCAGAATATCATTCTCGCTCGGGACAGGGTTCCCTCCCGGGTGATTGTGCAGAAGCATAATGCCTGCCGCTCCGTTCCTAAAGGCATGTGTAAATACCTCTCTCGGAGACAGGAGTGAGGCGTTAGCCGTTCCTTTTGAGAGGATTTCCTCCCCGATCAGATGATAGCCCGAATCCAGAAGCAGAAGCAGGATATACTCCACGCTCTCATGGCGGAACCGCTCCATGTAATAATCTGCAATCGAATACGGATCGTGAAAGGAAAGCCCTTTTTTTGCCTTCGCCCGTGCCATCCTCTTGGCAAATTCAGCGATCGCCTTGAGCTGAACTGCCTTTACCTCGCCGATTCCCTCGATCTTCTGCAGATCCTTCACGGAGATGTGGTACAGCCCTAAAAGCCCGTTCCCATATCTCGCCGTCCGGGTAAGCACCCGCTCGCCAAGCTCCCTCGCACTCACGCCTCTCGTTCCCGTGCGAAGAAGGATTGCCAGAAGCTCCGAGTCCGTAAGACTCTCGCTCCCGAAGGCGGCAAACTTCTCAAATGGAAGATTTTGCTGCCTGTAATACTCATTGTTCTCACACTTTGCTGTTTTCATGCAGTCTCTTTCCCGACAGCTTCTCTCCAAAAGGACGGTCAGATCATGCGGTATATAACAATCGCCAGAGCGATCCCCAAAATGCTTGCGATCGTGATCTTAATCGACAGAGCGAATGTGACGCTCAAAATGCCGAGATCCAGCACCAGAGGCTGCGACAGACCGAAGGACTGTCCGTAATTCAGCCACGTGGAGGGAAACAGGCTTCCGATAAAGCCGCCGATCACGATTCCCGCCAGAATCAGCAGGAAGCACGCCCAGTTATTTTTGCGCATAAAAAATACAATCTCCTTTCCCCAACGCCCATTTTAACACAATCGGTATTTGATGTACACAAAAAATGGAATATTTTTCAACAGTTCAGCCAGACCGTCAGTGAGACGGGAAATTGTGCTTGCACAAATTAAACGGCTCGCTAACGGTCTGAGGGAACGCCGTCTTATGAGCAAAGGCAGCGGCAGCGCCGCGAAAAGCGCGTTAGCGCGACTTTGCGAATGGCGTGGACTGAACTGTCACAATCCCTCGGTCCACCAGATTCTGCAGACTCTTCAGGATGCCGAGTTTGGCATGGGGGAAGGTCAGTCCGCCCTGAAAATAGACCGCGTAGGGCGGCGCAATGGGTCCGTCCGCGGAAAGTTCGATGGACGAGCCGGAAACAAAGGCGCCTGCCGCCATAATCACCTTGGAGTCATAGCCCGGCATATCCCACGGCTCCGGCTTCACGAAGCTGTCCACCGGCGCCGCCGCCTGAATGCCCTCACAGAAGGCGATCACGCCCTCGGGCGAGCCGAAAGTCACCGCCTGAATAATGTCGTGGCGGCTCTCCGATGCGTCCGGCACCACGGCAAACCCCAGCTTTTCATAGATATTTGCCGCAAATATGGCGCCTTTCAGGGCGGACGCCGTCACTGTGGGCGCAAGGAAAAGCCCTTGATAAAAGGCGGGCAGGACGCCGAGGGACGCGCCCACTTCCTTGGCAAGCCCCGGTGAGGTCAGACGGCACGCAGCGTTCTCGATACATTCCTTTTTCCCGGCAATATAACCGCCGATGGGCGCCAGACCGCCGCCCGGGTTTTTGATGAGGGAACCGACCACCATATCCGCCCCCACTTCGGAGGGCTCCGTGGTTTCCACGAACTCCCCGTAACAGTTGTCCACCATCACAAGGACATCCGGCTTGATCTGCTTTACAAAGGCGATCAGCTCGCCGATCCTCGCCACGGACAACGTCGGTCTCGTCTGGTAGCCCTTCGACCTCTGGATGGTGACAAGCCGTGTCTTTTCGTTCATGGCGGCACGGATGCCCTCGTAGTCAAATCCCCCGTCCGGCAGAAGGTCAACCTGTCTGTAAGTGACACCGTACTCCGCAAGGGAACCTCTGGACGGACGTATGCCGATCACCTCCTCCAGCGTGTCATAGGGCTTTCCCACCGGGGATAAGAGTTCGTCACCGGGGCGCAGGTTACTCATCAGCGCAAGCGCGAGCGCATGGGTGCCGCAGGTGATCTGGGGTCGCACCAGCGCGTCCTCTGTCCGAAATACATCGGCATACACGGATTCCAGTGTGTCTCGCCCTAAATCATTGTATCCATAGCCTGTGGTTCCGAGCAGACACGCCTCGCTGACACCCGCCTCCTGCATCGCCCATATTACCTTGAGCTGGTTGTATTCCGCGTTTTCGTCAATCTGCACAAAGCGGGGTGCAAGCGCGTCAAGTATCTCCTCCCCGAATCGGTGCACTTTCTCTGAAATGCCGAACCAGCCGTACATTTTTTTGATATCCGTCTGCATACGCCGTATTTCCTTTCCCTGCATCTTCCTGCTTTTTTCCTTTCTGTGTGTCACGATATTTCCGATATAGAAACAATTTTTCGTTTATTTTTCATTAAATAACAATGTGTATTTCAAATAACACGGTCTATCAAATCGCAATTTCGTCATTTTGTCGGTTTATACCCCTACGAAAGCCAGATTTCATCAGCATTTTACATATTGTTACAGGATAATCCCTTTTTCGCGCAGGAAATCCTGCATAAATTCCAACAACGTTTGACTATTGCGGTCAAAAACGTTTTTTTCTATCCAGATTACCTCTTTTTCGCGTCTAAACCATGTGAGCTGTCTTTTTGCAAAATGTCTCGTGTCCCGTTTGATCAGATAAACAGCCTCTTCCAGAGACCGTTCCCCCTCCAGATAAGACAAGAGCTCTTTGTAGCCGAGTCCCTGCATGGAGACCATGTCTTTCCGGCAGCCCGACTCGCGCAGGGCGCGCACTTCCTCTGTCAGCCCCTGTGCCATCATCAGGTCCACCCTCTCGTTAATCCGTTCATAAATCCGTTCCCTGTCGTCATTCAATACAAAGTAGGCAACGTTGTAGGGCGAGTCGTTCTGCCGCTGCTCCCTGTTATGGTCGGAAATTTTCTTTCCCGTCTTTTCATAAAATTCAATGGCGCGGATCACCCGCTTGATATTGTTGGCATGAATGCTCTCGCAGGACTCCGGGTCCACGGCGCGCAGTCTCTCATAGAGAGCTTCCGCTCCTTCCCTTCGCGCCAGCTCCTCCAGCGAGCGGCGAAGCGCCGTGTCCTCATCATTTTCCGTGAAATCAATGTCGTACACGAGAGCCTGAATATAAAACCCGGTGCCGCCCACCACAACGGGAATGTGCCCACGGCTGTATATATCCGCCACCGCCCGCTTCGCCAGCTTTTGAAACACCACCACATTAAATTCCTGATCCGGCTCCAGCACGTCGATCAGGTGATGGGGGACGCCCGCCATCTCTTCCGGCGTGATCTTGGCAGACCCGATATCCATACGGCGGTACACCTGCATGGAATCGGCGGAGATAATTTCCCCGCCTATCTCCTTCGCAAGCGCGATGGAAAGTGCCGTCTTTCCCACCGCCGTGGGACCCGTCAGAATGACTAAAGGGCGCTTTGTCTTTTCCAAAAATATTCTCCTCCTGCCATTTTAGACAATGCGTTTAAACTTCTTCTCAAGCTCCTGTCTGCTCATGGAGACGATCGTCGGTCTGCCATGGGGGCAGTTATATGGGTTATCTAACGTCAGAAGCTCGTCGATCAGCGCCTCCACTTCCGTCCGGCTCATGCGCATATTTCCTTTGACAGCCGCCTTGCACGCCATGGTTGCGATGCGCATACGGACACTCTCCGGCGTGCCTGCCACCGTCTCAGCCGCCAGTTCGTCCAGAATCTCGTATAAAAACGTCCCCCCGGCATAGCCGTACAGGTCAAGCGGCACGCCCCGTATCGCGTAATCGCTGCCGCCAAACTCCTCGATCACAAAGCCCAGCGCCTCGAAATCTTCCCTGTGGCTTTGCAGACACTCCTTCTCCTGATTGTTCAGGGTCACGATCATGGGCGGGTTGATCTGCTGGGATACAACCTCCTTCTCCCGGAAATGCCGCATTAGCCGCTCGTATCTGACTTTCTCGTGGGCGGCATGCTGATCCACGATCAGAAGCTTATCCTGATAGGAAATCAGCCAGTACGTCTCGAAGAGCTGACCGATGATTTCGTACTGTTCTTTCGCCTTGGCGGAGAGAATCTTATCGTCAAACATGGTCATCTGCTCCGGCGTTTCCCGTGACCCGGAGGCTGATCGAACGGCTGCATTCCCGCCGCACGTTCCACCGTCCGCGTGATAGGCGGTCGTCTGTCTGAGGACGTTCGCCTCCGCGGGACGGCTTTTCTCATAGATCGCACGGATGGACGCCGCCTGTTTGGGCTGTCCCGGCACCTCCAAAGGAGGCAGTTCTACCCCGGCACCGGCTTCCTGTCCCGACACCGTAGCGCCGTCTCTCTCATGGACGCGTGCCATCCGTCTTTTCTCAAAAGGCTCCGGCGCCGTCTCCTTGGTCCGTCCGCCGCCTGTTTCCGCCGCTTTTTTCTTTTCTTCCCCGGGTTTTGCAAGGCTCACCTCGGGAATCATCTCCCTGCTTTTAAGCGCCTCCTCCACCGCCTCCCGCACTGTCTCGTAAAAGGCGGGCGCATCCGCGATCCGCACTTCCATCTTGGACGGGTGGACGTTCACGTCGATCTTCTCCGTGTCAATCTGAAAATGCAGGATGCAGAATGGAAATTTGTGCTGCATCAGATATTCCCGGTAGCCTTCCTCCACCGCCTTGCTGATTAACGTACTGCGTATATACCTGCCGTTGATATAAAAAATCTCGTAAGAACGGTTGGCACGGTTGATCACGGGTTTCCCCAGAAGCCCTGTCACCGTCATCCCGTCCTGCTCACAATGAAAATCCATGAGCGCGTCCGCAATATCCTTCCCATAAATGCGGTAGACAATCTCCCGCAGGTCGCCGCTGCCCGTCGTATAAAACCGGTTCTGCCCGTTCAGGAGGAACTTAAAGGAAACCCGCGGATTTGACATTGCCAGATGTTCCATCAGATCCGCCACATAGGAACCTTCCGTCCGGGGCTGCTTCAAAAACTTTTTGCGGGGCGGCGTATTGTAAAAAAGATTGCGTACAAGCAGCGTCGTACCGCCCGGGGCGCCGATCTCCTCGCGCTCTTTCTCCACACCGCCCTCGATCAGGTAGCGGATACCCGTCAGATCCTCCGGCGTCTTGGTGATCAGTTCCACCTGTGCCACCGCAGCAATACTGGCAAGCGCCTCACCCCGGAACCCAAGGCTGACCAGTTTGGTCAAATCATCGGCAGACGCTATTTTGCTGGTGGCATGGCGCAGAAAGGCGTTCTCCACCTGCGATTTCTCAATGCCGCCGCCGTTGTCCGTCACCCGGATCAGACTCGTGCCGCCGTCCTTGATCTCCACCGTAATGGCGTCCGCCCCGGCGTCGATGGCGTTCTCCACCAGCTCCTTCACCACGCTTGCCGGCCGCTCCACCACCTCTCCGGCGGCGATCTTGTCTATCGTCTGATTGTCAAGTATGTTTATCTTCGCCACTTTTCCTCCTAGTCCGCTCGGAGAATGCTGCTTTTTAAGCATTCTCTGACGTGAGATTTAGAACTTCTTCGGGAAACAGCCTATGCTGTGAGCGCTAGAAGTTCTTCTCACGTTCCCCACCGATTTTTCAATCGGTTTTGTAATCGGTACAATGTATTCAGCGCATCCACCGGCGTCAGATTGCTCACGTCGATCTCTTTTAACTCCTGTATCACATCTTCGTCTGTCACGGTGTCAAACAGGGAAATCTGCTCCAGATCCACCTCGTCGTACTTGACGCTCTTTTTCTTCTCGCTCTTTCCCCTGTCGATCTCTATGTTCTGCACTTTCTCGGTGATATCGTTGTCGCTCAGCTGCTCCACAATCTCCTTCGCCCGGTCGATCACCATGTCGGGCACGCCAGCCAGCTTCGCCACCTGAATGCCATAACTCTTATCAGCGCCGCCTTTCACGATCTTTCGGAGGAATACGATGTCGTCCCCCTTCTCCTTGACCGCGATGCAGTAGTTGTTTACGTTGTCCATCTTGCCTTCCAGCTCTGTCAGCTCGTGGTAATGGGTGGCAAACAGCGTCTTCGCCCCGAGAATCCGCCTGTTGCTGATATGCTCGATCACCGCCCACGCGATGCTCAGACCGTCGAAGGTGGATGTTCCGCGCCCGATCTCGTCCAGCACCAGCAGGCTGTCAGGCGTGGCGTTTCGCAAAATGTTCGCCACCTCGTTCATCTCCACCATAAACGTGGACTGCCCGCTTGCCAGATCGTCGGATGCGCCCACCCTCGTAAAGATCCGGTCCACAATACCGATATCCGCCTTCTTCGCGGGCACAAAGGAACCGATCTGGGTCATCAGCACGATCAGAGCCACCTGCCGCATATAAGTGGACTTTCCCGCCATATTGGGTCCCGTGATAACCGCGATACAGTGCTTTTTGTCATCCAGATGGGTGTCGTTGGCGATAAACATGTCGTTCTGGATCATCTGCTCCACCACGGGATGCCGCCCCTCCTTGATGTCGATCACCCCTTTTTCATTGAGCGCAGGCCGCACATAGTGGTTCTGCTCCGCCACAAAGGCAAGGGAAGTAAACACATCCAGTTTCGCCACCGCCCGGGCGGTTTTCTGGATCCGCTCCACCTCCCCGGCAATCGCCTCCCGGATCTCACAAAACAGATCGTACTCCAGTGTAAAGAGCTTATCCTCCGCATTCAGAATGGAATCTTCCAACTCCTTTAAGCGGGGCGTGGTATACCGCTCCGCATTGGCCAGCGTCTGCTTTCGCACATAGTCCTCCGGCACCTGATCTCTGTAAGAGTTGGTCACCTCAAAATAAAAGCCGAAGACCTTATTGTATTTGATGCGCAGGTTTTTAATGCCCGTGCGTTCCCGGTCCTCCTCCTCCAGCTGCGCCAGCCATTTTTTTCCGTCTGTCTTTGCATTCTTCAGAGAATCTATCGTCTCGTTGAAGCCTTCCCTGATAATGCCGCCCTCCTTGACGGCGATGGACGGCTCCTCCATAATCGCATCGTCGATCAGCTTATAAATATCCTGCAGCGGGTCCATATTTTCCCAGATTTCCCGAAGCAGCGGCGCGTCGAAATCGGCGAGCACCGTCCGCAGAGAAGGCAGCATCGCCAGTGAATTGCGAAGCGCGATCAGATCTCTCGGATTCGCGGTTTTATAGCTCACTTTACCAAGAAGCCGCTCCAGATCGTAGATGGCGTGCAGATATTCCCGCATTTCCTCCCTGTCCACGCTTCTTTTGCCAAGCGCCTCCACCGCGTCCAGTCGCTTTTCGATCCGCTCTTTGTCGATCAGCGGCTGTTCTATGTACTTGCGCAGAAGCCGTCCGCCAAGGGCCGTTTTCGTGCGGTCAAGCACGCCCAGAAGAGACCCTTTTTTCTGTTTCTCACGAAGCGTCTCTAACAGTTCCAGATTTCGTCTTGTAGAGCTGTCCAAAAGCATGTATTTGCTGCTCAGGTACGGATAAATATGGGTAAAATGGGAAAGAGACGTCTTCTGCGTCTCATAGAGGTATAAAAGCAGCGCCCCCGCCGCGGTGATTCCCACCGGAAAGTCCTCGATGCCGAGTCCTTTTAGCGTATTTACCCGGAAATGACGCATCAGCGTCTTTTTACAGCCTTCCTCGTCAAAATAGTGGGGAGACAGGGAATAGACAGACACGCCCAGCCTGTTTTTCATATCTTCAATGTCATACCCGCTGACAAAAAACTGCTCGTTGCAGATTACCTCCGAGGGCGCGTATTTGTTGATCTCGTCCTGTAACTTACGGATATCCTCCACTTCCGTCAGGTAGTAGTCCCCGGTGGTCACATCCGCCACCGACAGCCCGATTTTTCCGGGAAAGTAGGTGACGCAGATCAGATAGTTGTTCTTACTGTCGTCCAGCGCCTGAATATTCAGGTTTGTGCCGGGCGTGACCACACGTATCACTTCCCGCCTGACGATGCCCTTTGCGCTTTTGGGGTCCTCCACCTGCTCGCAGATCGCCACCTTATACCCTTTGGAAACAAGTTTGTTCAGGTGGCTTTCCACCGCATGATAGGGAACGCCGCACATGGGGGCGCGCTCCTCCTGTCCGCAGCTTTTTCCCGTCAGTGTGATTTCCAGTTCTTTAGACGCCGTCAGCGCGTCCTCAAAGAACATCTCGTAAAAATCCCCTAGTCTGTAAAATAAGATGCAGTCC